>JAEEGF011952209.1_pt1 | contig 244034 bp, 224 predicted proteins | sample 9134171 | NCBI WGS metagenome assembly JAEEGF01 (sample SAMN16246542, study PRJNA631951) | gut metagenome | biome: gut microbiome; feature: rumen; material: AP-attached | host: Bos | place: Iran: Karaj | collected 2018-10 | reverse complement strand
TCTTAGAAAGGATTTCTCCGGCTTTTCCCGTTTTCTTCCGGCTGTTACGTTCTTCTTCTTTTAATTCAACGAAGGATGAAAGCCGCGGCTTGTAGGATTTGTATATTTCAAGAGCTATCTGAAGATTATTTTTAATGAAAGCACTGTCTTCCTCTTTTCCGGCCTTTTCCAGGGCAGCCATCTTTTCGGAAAGCTCATCCATACCGAGAGCACGGGAAACGCTCTTAAGCCCGTGAGCTTCCACGGCGAAGTTACGGAAATTTCCGTCTTTAAAATATGTATCGAGAAGCCGCACTTTATCATCCGTTTCCATGGCGAAGGTCGCTAACATATCTTTAAACACGTCCACGTTGTGTCCGCAGTAAGAGAGAGCTTTTTTGGTATCGATCCCTTCTATGAAAGGTAAGTCGATGGTCTTATCTTCCGAGATCTCCGCATCCGGCACGTTTTCTATCAGGGATTCCGGCAGGTGCTTTTTTAATATTGTCGCAAAAGAAAGTACACCTGCAGGTTTAAATAACACATCATCCATGCCGCCTTCAAGATACATCTTTTCAGCACCTTCCACGGAATTCGCCGTAAATGCGATGATAGGAGTTCTTTTTCCGGAAGTTTCAAGTTCATGTATCTTCTGAGTTGCCTCTATTCCGTCCATGTTTTCCATCATGTAATCCATAAAGATAATGTCATAACGGTTACCCTTTTTGATGAGATCAAGACTCTCATAACCACTGTAACACACGTCGGTTTTGATTCTGAAAATCGACAGCATTTCAGCGGCCATTTTCAGGTTAAGTCCGTTATCATCCACCACAAGAGCTTTGGCTCTCGGAGCGGTAAAGAAGACTTTGGTGGCTTCCGCGCTTTCCTTTATGCGCTTTTCTTCTTCAAGTAAATGCATGAGTGTAAGAGCGCTGAAGGGAGGATATGTAAATATCCAGTTCTTACCGATCTCGGAAGGAACGTGCCCCCAGGGAATAACGGGAACCTTTATAAACTCCTTGGCTCTATCAGACTGAAGGATCCTTCGTCCGTACTTTTCATAATCGAAGATAAGAAATGCAGGTTTACTGTTTTCGGGAAGGGACAGCCTTTGTATGTTAGTCGCTTCTTTAACGGTGATGCCGAGATTACCGCACACTCTTTTAAGTTCCGAGAATCCTGTGGACAGATCTCCGTAGAAGCTTATTTCCATGGAGTTTGCAAAATCAAGGTCGCTTAAGGAGAAGCTGTCGGCGATCTTTGATATAAAGCTTATATTAATGACCGTACCTTTTCCGAGGCGGCTTATGGTAATATCACCATCCATGCTCTTAACAAGCCGCTTTGCGATGGAAAGACTCATGCTGACGCCTTCCGAAAAATCTCGGCCCATGGCTTCATCCACGGATCTTGGCGTCTCATTCCACACCGCTCTGTCGGAATTATCATTGATATCCACTATTTCGTAGACATATTCGAATGTATCCTTATCAAGATATCTTCCGCCTATGTTAAAAGAAACAAATCCGCTGTCGGTATATCTTATGGCATTGGACAGTACACTTAATAACAGTTCCCTGACCTTTTTATCATCACCGATGGCATTTACGGGAACTGCCATGCCCATTTTCACCATAAAGCGGATCTTTTTCTTGATAACTCGCTCATTACACATGTCGGTCACGTTGTTGACAAGCGTGCTGACTCTGTAGGGCACAAGATTCTCCGAAGATTCTTTTTCCCCTGCGGAAGCATTAAGAAGATCTTTGAGGACATCGTCCATGTTGGTAATGGCAACTTTTATTTCGTCAAAGGTTTCTTTTACCCTGTCTTTGGTCAATTTATCATAGTTAAATGTGGCTATATTGCCGCTGATGCTGTTAAGTGGTGTACGGAGCTCGTGAGATATGTTTCGAAGCATCTTTTCTCTGATGCGGTTGCTTTCTTCATAGGCCTGCTCCAATGACACGATGTCTGTTATATCGTAGATCAGGATCGTGTAGCCCTTAAGAGTACCGTTTTCATAAACACGGTCGGCGCTGAATCTGAAGGTTGAACCACCCTTGGTAAATTCGAACTCGCGCTTGTTAATGGCTTCCACCACTTCTCTTGAATATACTTCTTCGGGGGTCCGGGACAGATCCTTAAAGTGGGCTCTGGCATTGTCATTGGCATAAAGGACCTTATAATCGCTGTCGCACACCATGAATCCCGCGCCAAGGTCGTTCATGAGTTTTTGGCTCGCAAGGCTTTCATAGTTGACGATCCTGAATCTAAAGGCAAGAAATGCGTAAACAGCCGTGCCTATGCCTCGCGCTATGGGGGTAAAATCAGGGAGATTCTCAACGATCACATGGCAGAAAAGGAATGTGAGTCCCTGGAAAATTATGACTAAAAAGTAAAAGACATCATTGATGATAAGAAGCTTGTTATTGGTATGCCTTCTTTTGAAAAAGTCCTTAAGTACCAGTATAATGCCCCACTGTCCCACAAAAAGGACGGAGAAGGTATAAATGTGGTACACGAGGCCTCGTTCTCCGCGAAGCATGTTAAGACCGTGCTCATATACCATATGAGCATCCTTTAGATACAGTGTGTCCGCAGGGATTCCGACAGTATGGTAAAAGGCACCCAGAATGGCGATCCCCCAGATCGTAAGAATGGCAAGATGATACTTTGAGCGATAATAAATGCTCATGAAGGCAATAAAACCGATACCGAACATGGCACGGCCCGCAAGAGAAAGCCTCTCGCATATAAGAGCCGATTCCACGGTCTTAGCGTAGGAAACAGAAAAAGATCCCACAAGGTCGAAAGCAAGACCTGTTGCTGTGAGAAGGAGGTATTTATTATGACTGACTTCAAGGTTGTCGAACAGCATTTTCGCCATTACCACAACCTCTAAAAGCATAACTGTATTGACTATCTGATAGACTAACAGCAGATTCATGATATATTCCCCACATTAAGCGTTTCTATTATCGACACTACAGGTACACAAGAAGAAAAAAGGGCATTGTGATCCGAGTTCACAATGCCCGTGGTAATTATAATTCGCAGTTGTTGACGGTTCTCGGGAAGGGAAGCACGTCTCTGATATTTCCCATGCCGGTGATGTACATAACCGCACGTTCAAATCCAAGACCGAAACCTGCATGACGGGCTGTGCCGTACTTTCTTAAATCAAGATAGAAGTCATAATCTTCTTTTTTAAGACCACATTCTTCCATTCTCTTTAAGAGCTTGTCGTAATCATCTTCTCTCTGGGATCCGCCGATGATCTCTCCGATGCCGGGTACAAGACAGTCACAGGCTGCAACGGTCTTTCCGTCGTCATTTAACTTCATGTAGAATGCCTTGATCTCCTTGGGATAATCAGTTACGAATACAGGGCGCTTGAATTCTACTTCGGTCAAATATCTTTCATGCTCTGTCTGAAGGTCTGAACCCCAGTGTACGGGATATTCAAACTCATCATTGTGCTTTTCAAGGATCTTGATGGCATCTGTATAAGTGATCCTTCCAAAGTCGGAAGAAGCTACATGCTTAAGTCTTTCGATAAGGCCCTTATCGATAAAGTCATTGAAGAACTTCATTTCTTCGGGTGCGTTTTCGAGAACGTAGTTGATCACGAATTTAAGCATTGATTCTGCCAGAATCATGTCGTCCTTCAAGTCTGCGAAACAGATTTCAGGCTCAATCATCCAGAATTCCGCAGCATGTCTTGTAGTATTGGAATTCTCGGCTCTGAAGGTAGGTCCGAAGGTATATACGTTCTTAAATGCAAAAGCATAGGTTTCTACGTTTAACTGACCTGAAACCGTGAGGTTGGTAGCCTTGTTGAAGAAATCCTTTGAAAAATCAACCTTGCCGTCATCTGTCTTGGGAAGGTTGTTAAGGTCCATTGTGGTTACCTGGAACATTTCACCTGCGCCTTCACAGTCGGATGATGTGATAAGGGGTGTATGTACATATACAAATCCTCTTTCCATAAAGAAAGTATGGATTGCGTAAGCAATAAGTGAACGAACACGGAATACTGCTTCAAAGGTATTGGTACGAGCTCTTAAGTGAGGGATCGTACGTAAGTATTCAAGTGAGTGACGCTTTTTCTGAAGAGGGAAATCAGGAGTTGAAGCACCTTCGATAATTACTTCTTCCGCCTGCATTTCAAAGGGCTGCTTTGCATCGGGAGTTGCCACGATCTTACCGCGAGCCACAAGTGCTGCGCCTACGTTCTGTTTGGAGATTACGTCAAAATTAGGTAAATTATTCGTATAAACCACCTGAAGCGGTTCAAAGAATGTACCGTCATTGATCACAATAAAACCGAAAGCCTTGGAATCACGAATGCTTCTTACCCATCCGCCGATGGTGACTACCTTGCCGATATACTTTTCTCTGTCTCTGTAGAGATCTCTGATATCTGTTAAATCCATTTGAGTATCCTCCAAAATTTATAATATCAATGTTTTATACCACATTTTCTTGTAAAAATAAAGACTTCATCACAATAAAGGTGAAAAGAGCCTGCAAAATTGCTCTTTAAATCTGAACCAGGCATTTCTTCTTAAATAATCGGAAAGTTCCACCTTGGTGGAATGAGTCACATCTTCCTTGAATCGCTTCACCATTTCTTTTGCGATATTCTTATCATAAATAAGAGCATTCACTTCAAAATTCAAGGCAAAAGAACGGATATCCATGTTGGCGGTGCCATAGCATAAGAGCTCGTCGTCCACCACAACACCCTTCGCATGTAAAAATCCGTTATCGTAGGTATAGCAATTTGCTCCGGCTTTAAGAAGATCCCCGAAGTACGAATACGTTGCCCAGTATACAAGGGGATGGTCCGGCTTGCAGGGAATCATGATATTTACTTCAACTCCCGAATGAAGAGCTATAAGCAGTGCCGAATGCAATGCTTCATCGGGAATAAAATAAGGTGTCTGGATATATATGCTCTTTTTAGCATCATTAAAGAGCTTTAAATAATTGTTTCTTATATTCTGAAGAGTCGAGTCGGGGCCGGATGAAATTATCTGAATGTCCACATTTCCCTTAAATTCATCATCTTCAGGGTAATGTAATACCGCATCGTCACTCATGACATCTTCTTTTGTGGCATAATTATAATCTAATATAAATCTGAGATTCAGCATGACTGCCGCTGTACCCCTGATACGTAAGTGAGTATCTCTCCAGTAGCCGAATCTTTTATTCTTTCCAAGATATTCTCTTCCCACATTGAAACCGCCCACATAGGCAATCTCATTATCTATTACCACGATCTTACGGTGGTTACGGTAGTTGATACGTACATGAAGGTGACGGAACCATGCCGGGAAGAATTCTCCCACGGATATGTTTTTATGGGCATTTAACTCCTTAAAGAAGCTTCTTTTTGTGCTTCTGCAGCCCATGGCATCATAGAGAATGCGCACCCTAACACCTTCGTCCGCTTTCTTTTTAAGTTCTTTAGCGATCTCCTCCATGAGCTCATCGTCGCGGATTATATAATATTGAAAGTGTATGAAATATTTCGCACGCCTGATATCTTCTATCAAAGAATCAAACTTTTCCCGGCCATCGGTGAATATCGTAACCTCATTGTCGGAGGTCATGACGGCTCCGTTACTTTCAAGATTGTAAACCGCCAAGTCCGAGTGACGCTTCACATCATTCTGGTTATCTTTATATTTTTTATTCTTGATGGCTTCTTCCTGGATCTTTACCGCGGCATTTAAGTTCTCTTCTATTTCCTTCAGCTTAAACATGCGGTTTTTGTAGATATTCATGCCGATAAGCAGGTACAGCACAAAACCTAAGATCGGAATAAAATACATGAGAAGCAGCCACGCCCATACAACTTTAGGATCGCGGCGCTCAAAGAACACGATGATGATCGCAAAGATAATGTCAATAAATATAATGTATCGACCGATAAATCCGAACAATTCGGGCATAAACTTAAGTATTGCATCCATAGTCAGTCACCTGATAAAACTTTCCTTGCTACATATAAATCATAGAGTGATTTTGCCCAAAGTGTCAATGTTTTTGCCTTGCTAATCCGATTAATGAATGGTACAATTAGAAAACGTAAATCCAAAATGCCTTGGTGGATTTAGATTATTATATTTTTGGAGGTATAAAATGCCAACAGGTTGGATAGTTACAATCGTAATTCTTGTTGTCATGATTGCCGCATTTGTTGCACTTTATTTCCTTGGAAAGCGTGCAGAAAAGCGCCAGGCAGAACAGCAGGCTCAGATTGAACAATACAAGCAAACAGTATCAATGCTTATTATTGATAAAAAGAAACTGAAATTGAGAGATGCGGGGCTTCCTTCGCAGGTGCTTGAGCAGACACCCAAGTATTTAAGAGGTTCAAAGGTGCCCATCGTCAAAGCCAAGGTCGGTCCTCAGGTTATGACACTTATCTGTGATGACAAGATCTTCGATTCAGTTCCTGTTAAAAAGGAAGTTAAAGCAGTAGTAAGCGGAATCTACATTACCGAAGTCAAGGGACTTCACGGTAAAGGTAAGAGCGAACCTCAGAAGAAAAAGAAAGGCTTCAGAGCCTTTGTTGAAAAAATGCAGGAAAAAGCAGGCGCAACAAGCGTCAAGTAGATTGAATCAAAATCTCGATCTCGCATATTGCATAAGGTAATCGGTCCATCTCCATGTTGTATTTTACAGCTATCGAGATGGACTTTTCATTTTCGGAAATACTGTAACTTTCGGTATGAACTGTTATGGCAAATTCTCCGTAGGGAGTTCTGTAATAAAAGCTGTGCGATGCACCGGTCTGAAAAACCATGTGAGAAGAAATATGACCGCTTTTCATGAGTTCCAGGAAGTTATCGCTGAATTTAAGGATATTCTTTACACTCTGATTAAGGTCCTTATCTTCTTCATCATAAACCACGTAGTAATGCCCGGCCTTTTCATAGAAAGTGCCGGGTTCTTTGATCTCTATTACATCTTTAACATTTCCGTCAAGGATAGTCTGTACATTCCTAACGGAAACAATACAATCTTTGGTCATGCTAATCTTCCTTATCAAATCCCAGGACATGGAGAATGGATTTTTCCTGATTATCGATATGAATTCGCGCCGCAGCTCTGGCTTCCTCCACATCACCGTTAATTATGGCATCCATAAGTTCATGATGCTCTTTTATGAGAGTCTCGTGCTTGGTCACGTCTTTTATGTATTCAAACCTGTATCGATACATCTGCTCGGCAAGGTTATTGATCATTGACTGCATACGGTCGTTGCCGGTCGCTCTTATTATTATATCGTGAAATCTCACATCGGCTTTAGCTATGGTGCCTGCGTCCTTGGTGCCTACGGCCCGTTCAAAATTGGTGCAGGCTTCTTTTAATTCCATCTTTTCATTATGAGTGATACGTTCTGATGCAAGTTCAGCGCAGAAAGTATCAAGAGCTCGTCTTAATTCCAGTACGTCTCTCAATCCCTTTTCCGATATTTCCGCAACCTGGGCCCCGCGTCTCGGAACCATGGTAACTAAACCTTCCAGTTCAAGCTTTCTTATCGCTTCACGGATCGGTGTACGGCTCACACCGATTTTATCCGCAAGCTGTATCTCCATTAAACGTTCTCCGGGCTTAAGTTCTCCTGTGAGGATTGCTTTTCTCAGAGTCTGAAATACCACGTCGCGAAGTGGCAGGAATTCATCCATGTTAAGTTCAAATTTAGTGCTTTCGTCCATAAGAATACCTTTAAATCTAAATAAATGTTGCTAAGTTAACGCTGTAGTCTTTGTATTTTTCTTTTGCCTTACTAAATACAGCTTCTGCAGTTTCTTTTTCCTTAAATAGGGCAAATACGGTGGGGCCGCTTCCGCTCATCATTGTGGCAGTCGCGTTATTTTCAGTGAAGAAGGTCTCTATATCGCCGATCACCGGATGCATTTTCTTAGTAACGGGCTCCAACACATTTCCCATGTTTTTTAAGAACTCTTCTTCGTCGCCCCTCTCAAGAGCCGCAACCTGATCATGAACACCCGGATGCTTTATGCTATCCGCATCCTGATCGTCAAAAGCCACATATACATCTTTAGTGGATACGAAAATATCGGGCTTGCAGGTCACGACAAAATAATCAAGCTTTCTTCTGACAGGCGTGAGCTTTTCGCCGATCCCTTCCGACAATGCGCATCCCCCCGATACGCAGAAGGGCACGTCAGCGCCTATCTTCACGGCTATTTCTTTTAACCTTTCATCGGAAAAAGAAAGATTAAAGAGCTTATTTATTCCCCTGAGAGCTGCGGCTGCGTCTGCCGAACCTCCCGCCATGCCGGCGGCAATAGGGATGTTTTTTGTAAGAGTGATCTTTACGTTTTCTTTTGATCCGCAGGAATCAAATATAGCCTTAACAGCCTTAACTATCAGATTATCTTTACCGGAATCCTGCTCAGTATTAAGTATCTCGTTATCGGTCACAAGAGTGATACCCGAACCTTCTTTTTCAAAAGTGAGAGTGTCACATAGGTCTATTGTCTGCATCACCATGGACACCTCGTGGTAGCGGTCAGGGCGAAGTCCCAGGATATCAAGGGAAAGGTTAATTTTCGCAAAAGCTTTTTCTGTTATCATGTAAAAGTGCCTTTATTGTATCTAATGTTTTTTGTGTATTGTATCTTGTATACAGTGTACTATAATAATATATCATAAATATATTAATTTTTCGGCCTGAACTATAAAGTTTCCGATCTTAGCTGCCGATAAAAGAATTAGAAACCCGAATCTATGCACTACCCACGGATGGGAGAAAGGAAGTCACATGAATTTAAATGGAATTAATGGCGTAGAAAAGTCTTACGAAACCTACGAAAGCAAGACAAAAGAAAAGGTCAACAAAGAAGTTAAGGCTGAGAGCAAAAGTGACGTTGCCGCAGTTTATGAGCAAAGCCAGGAAGTTAAAGCTTCTACAAGAGTACACGATCCCGAGCTTGTTGAGAGATTAAAAGCAGATCTCGAAGCCCGCACCAATCAGATCAAAGAACTTGTTGCAAAGCTCATCAGTCAGCAGGCTGAAACCTATGGAAAGGCCAATGATATCTGGTCATTCTTAAGAGAAGGCAACTTCACCGTAGATCCCGAGACAAAAGCTCAGGCTCAGGCAGATATTGCGGAAGACGGATACTGGGGTGTAAATCAGACCTCCGACCGTATCATCGATTTTGCAGTTGCTCTTGCCGGCGATGATAAAGATAAATTATCAAAGATGATGGACGCTTTCAAGGAAGGCTACGCTCAGGCAGAAAAGACCTGGGGCGGCGAGCTTCCCGAAATTTCAAAGCGTACCTTTGATGCCACCATTAGTAAGTTCGAAAAGCTTATTAACGGAGAGGAGTAATCTCCTGAGACACTATAAAAGCCCCTCGTTGAGGGGCTTTTAATTTTATATTATCGTACGCAGCCTCGAAGGTCGTTAATGTCAGAAACATTCTTTTCACGCATGAAGTTTTCGATGCCTTCGATGACTTCAATAGTGGTATTGGGATTTACGAAATTGGCAGCACCGACTGAAACCATGGTAGCACCTGCCATGATAAATTCAATGGCATCTTCATAGTTACTTATTCCGCCCATACCGATAATGGGGATCTTTACGGCATTGGCGCATTCATATACCATACGCACCGCCACAGGCTTAATGGCAGGACCGCTCATACCGCCGGTCTTATTGGCAAGAGCGAAGGTGCGTCGATTGATATCGATTTTCATACCCGTGATCGTATTGATCAAAGAAATCGCATCAGCTCCTGCGCTTTCTGCGGCGATCGCCATTTCACTTATCCTGGTAACATTGGGGCTAAGCTTCATGACTACGGGCTGCTTCGCGATTTTTTTAATCTGATTGGTGATATTAAAGAGTGCGTCGGCATTCTGTCCGAAAGCGATGGCACCTTCTTTTACATTGGGGCAGGAAACGTTGATCTCCAGCATATCTACGGGTTCATCAGCGAGCTTTTCCACCACTTCAAGATAATCTTCAACGGTTTTTCCACAGACATTTACGATGATCTTTGTATCAAATTTATTTAAAAATGGAATGTCACGATTCTTAAATACTTCAATTCCCGGATTCTGAAGGCCGATGGCATTAAGCATACCACCGTATACTTCGCATACTCTCGGGGTATCATTTCCTGTCCAGGGGACATTGGATACTCCCTTGGTGGTTACGGCACCCAAGCGATTCAAATCCACGAATTCAGAATATTCCATGCCCGAACCGAAGGTTCCTGACGCAACTGTCACGGGATTTTTAAAAGAAACTCCTGCAATCTTAACTTCAGTATTCATTAAATCTCTACCTCCCTTGCGTCAAATACGGGGCCTTCTGTACAGATACGCGCATTATTCACGTTGGAATGATGGTCCTTTTCTTTGGTCTTTACCACGCAGCCGAGGCAGGCACCCACTCCGCAGGCCATTCTCTCTTCAAGAGAAATGAATGCTTCGATATTCTTTTCTTCAGCATATTTCTTGATGGCGCGAAGCATGGGCATGGGACCACAGGCATAGATCACATCACATTCAATGTGTTCAGCACGAAGTACATCAAGGACATTACCCCTGGTACCTGCGGATCCGCCTTCTGTTGCCACCTTGACTTCTATATATTTATCAAAATCTTCTTTTAAGAAAAGATCATTATCTCTGTAACCGAGAACCGCGATCTTAGATGATGCAAGAAGCTCCTTGGAAAGCTCCAAAATGGGAGGGACACCGATACCGCCGCCCATTAATACGGCGCGCTTTCCGACAGCTTTTTCAAGGGGGAATCCGTTTCCCACGGAGCCTAAAAGCCTTACCGCATCACCGGCCTTAAGTCCCGAAAATTCATTAGTTCCCTTTCCCACCACTCTGTACACAAGACGGATCGCCCCGCTAGTTACTTCTGCAATGCTTATGGGGCGCGGAAGAATGGTGGTACCGTCTTTGGGATATACCATCACAAACTGCCCCGGCTTACTGAGCTCTGCGATCTTAGTTGAGATCACAAGATCGAAAATGCCCTTCGTTATTTCTTTTTGGGAAACAACCTTCCCGGTTTCACTAATCTTCATATACTATGTTTCCTTCACAAATTGTATATTTTATCTTTCCCCTAAGTTCTTTATTTAGGAAAGGTGAGTTCTTTGATTTGGAAAAAGAATCCGTAAATATCCACTTTGAATTTAAATCGATGAGGGTAAAGTCCGCAAAAGAACCTTCTTTTACCTCCGGCACGGGGAGATTATAAAGCTTTCTCGGATTTACCGACATTTTCTTTATAAGCTTAAAAAGACTCAGGGCGCCGGAACATACAAGTGCCTCATAACATATGGAGAAGCTTGTTTCAAGCCCTGTTATCCCTGACGGCGCTTTGGTGATCTCGACATTCTTTTCGTAATCGGCATGAGGAGCATGGTCCGTTGAAATAATGGAAATAGTGCCATCCTTAAGGCCATCGATAATCGCATGTCTATCCTCTTCCGTTCTTAAAGGCGGATTCATCTTGGCATTTACACCGTATTCCATCACCGCATCTTCAGTTAAAGAAATGTGATGAGGCGTTGCTTCCGCATAGAGAGATAATCCTTCCATGCGGCCTTTTCTCACAAGATCCGCTGCTTCTTTGGTGCTTATATGCTGTATGAGCATTGTGCCGCCGGTTTTTCGAAGCACATCTATGTCACGTGCTACAATGCTGTATTCTGCTTCGGAAGGCGAACCGTATACGTTATAGAATCCTGATGCCTTGCCATGATTTATTCCATTTTCTTTGATAAGGCTCTTATCTTCTTCATGAAGACTGATGGGGACATTCAGGCGCTTACATTCTTTAAGGGCTGCTGCCAGCACCGTTTCATTCATAATGGGAATTCCGTCATCGGTAAAACCTATGGCGCCTTCGGAAGCAAGCTCATCCATATCCGTGAGAGTTTCACCCGCTAAATCTTTAGTTACGGTCGCGCAGGTATGAATCTTTATCTTTTCTTTTGAAGCCTTGTTAAGTACATACTTAAGGGTCTCTGTATCACTGACGGTGGGCTTTGTGTTAGCCATGAGGATTATCTCGGTAAAGCCTCCGCGAACTGCAGCCCGGGCTCCTGATTCGATGTCCTCTTTATGGGTAAAGCCGGGATCGCGAAAATGCACATGTACATCGCAAAGTCCCGGGAGGATCGTAAGACCTGCTCCGTCGATCACTCGCCCCGAGAATGGGGGAAGCGTATCCCCTTCTTTATATACTTTTATTACCTTTCCCCCGGAAATATCCAGGGAAACAGTTTCAAAGATTTCTTTTTCAGTATTCGGTTTTGTTATGTTAACTATTCTTATATCCTGCATGGGACCTCTTTATATTTAAGTAACTTAAATAATTTACCTGTGTCTATTGACCTTAACTTTTCTCTTTACTACACTACCATAACTTCCCGAAAATGTCTTGCACCTTTTAGGACCGTTGATATAATGAAAATAGTACATTTCAGAGGGTTACGATATGATACGTTTTATTATCTGTGGATCTTTCGCAGTGCTTTTTCTGGTTGGATCCCTTCCGATACTTTTAATTGAATTTTTAATCGGTATTTTCTTTCCGGATGTCAGGGCCCGCTCCTGCCAGTTCATCATCAAATGGGTTTTTAAAGCCCTTCTTTTTCTTGCGGGCACGCATGTTGAATTTATCGGAGAAGAAAATGTCCCGAAGGACAGGGCCGTTCTTTATACTCCCAACCATCGAAGCATTTTTGACGTGATCATTACCTATACCCGCTGTCCCCGTCAGACGGGCTATGTGGCTAAAAAAGAGACTTCCTATATTCCTATTTTCAGCATCTGGATGGCGTTTATGAATTGCACCTTCCTTGACCGAAATGATCTTCGTAAGGGATTAAAGGTCATTAAGCACTGTATCGACCTTGTTAACGACGGTAAAAGCATTACCATCTTCCCCGAAGGCACGAGGAACAAGGGAGATGACCTTCTCCTTCCTTTCCATCAGGGAAGCTTTAAGATCGCAGAAAAGACGGGATGCCCCATAATCCCTGTAGCAATCTCCAATTCTCAGGAAATTTTTGAAGCGCACTTACCCTGGGTTAAAAGTACTCACGTATATGTTGAGTATTGTAAGCCCATTGAAGTTTCCGAGATGGACAGATCTCACTATAAAGAAATAAGTTCAATGGTTTCTTCCGAAATCGAAGAAGCTTTAAACAGGCATAAATTAACACCATAGGAGTATTCCATGGCATCATCCAAGAAAGCCATCTTCAGTTTTTTTATCTTTCTCATACTGTACTTTTTATACAGCGTGCTGCATGTTCACATTCCGGATGTGTATCTTTTACGTCGTCTGGATGTTTTCTACTATATCGTGGTAGGTGTTTTTTTCACGCTCTATCTTAAAGAAAGACTTATCCATAAATCCCTGCGACGTGTTATCCTTCATGTGGGTGTTCTCTGGACCATATGGTTTATACTGGAGCTTCTTTATTTTTTCCCGTTTCCCGATACTGCCATCTATATGCGTAATGTCTGGTATTTTTATTTTGCTCCCATGCATATTCTGCCATTGCTTCTTTTTTACGCATCGATCTATGAAGGACGCCTTGAAAACGAAAGGCTTCACCCTTTATGGTATTTACCCACTCTAATATCTCTTTTCTTTGTTTTTGCGGCAATTTCCAATGACAAGCTCCATCTCATGATGGATTTTGAAGAGGATTTCAAGGGCATTGTGGGAAATGTTGAATACGGTCCCATTTACTATCTGTCAATGGCCTGGATCGTATTTCTTTTTACCTTTTCTTTTGTACTTACCCTGATAAAGTGCAGGATTTCCATCCCGAGACGTCTTCAGTTTTTACCGCTCTTGCCGGTTCTTGTGGGCATTGTATGGGCAATATATTACATCACAGACACGCTTCCTGTCATAAACGGTCGCGTTGTGGCGGAATTTCCCGAGACATTTTCATATATAATGGGAAGCTTCACCACTATCTGTATTTGCATAGGCTTGTACCCATCCAATGAAGGCTACAAGGCGCTTTTTGCCAAATCCTCCATAGCCGCACTAATAACCGATCGCGACGGCACCGTACGATATACGGGAAGTACGCCTATTTCTTTAGCCGGACTTTCTTTTACCGAGGACAATGAAGAGCAGGTGCGAGGCACCTTCCGTATCCGCCGTTTCCCGATAAGAGGCGGTTTTATGTATTGGCAGGAGGATATTTCCGAGATACTTAAGTTAAATGAGGAGCTTAAGGAAACCGGCGATCGCTTGGCTGAAGAAGGCGAACTCATTAAATTAAAAAGAAAACTCGACGCAGAGCGATACAGTATCGACGAAAGCAACAAGCTTTATGACAGCATTGCCAAGCATGTGCTACCGCAGTCGGCTGAAATTGCCCGGCTTTCCGAAGAAGCTGAAGCGGATCTTTCCCTTTTTGATCATCATGCTTCTGTTATCCTGGTGCTTTGCACTTATATAAAACGTTATTCCAACCTCACGCTTTTACATGAAAAGAATGCTTTCTTTTCCTCATCGGAATTAACCCTTTCTCTCAACGAAAGTCTCAGAGCTCTACAGAGAAACGGCATTAAAACGGCTCTTATCTCAGGCGAAAGCGCCTTGCTTCCCGGGTCATCGGTAATAGAGCTCTATTCCATCTTTGAGGAATTGTTTGAGAAGAACTTAAACCGGCTTATCGGTGTTACCATAAGAGTCAGCAAAGGTTCACCCTTTACCATAAAGGCAGTGATCGAGACCGACTCTGAACTTTCCCTTCCTGCTTCCGAATACTTCAATGTGAGCATGGAAAAAGAAGATGGAATTTATTATCTTGTATTTGCTTTAAAAGAGATGGGAGGTGACGCTTCATGATTCCCTTTGCCGATCTCCCCTATGCAGTGAGAGGCATCCTCACGATCTTCTCCATAGCCATCGCATTTATCGGTGTGGTAATACTGTGCTATTCGACACTGTTAAGAAAGATTGGATTCTTTATACTCGGAGTGATCATCTTCCTGATCGGCTTCTATTCCGTGGAAACCGACTATGAGATAGAAATGCAGCGCCGCGCGCGCATCATTACGCCTCTCATAAAAAAACTTGGTGACATCCCTTATGCCATAAGCACATCGTTATTATTACTGGCATTTATAGCTTCGCTGTTCATACTCATATACCTGTTCGCCAAGCGTAAGACCATGCTTACCAATACCTCGGCAAAAGAAGCTCTTAACAAGCTTCCTTCCGGTCTTTGCTATTATTACGAAAACGGCCGTATCTTAATGGCGAACACTAAGATGATCGAGTTATGCCAGCGTATTACCGGCACGTCACTTCTTAACGGTCGGGACTTGTATAACGCATTGGAAAATAGGCAGATCTTCGTATTCTCGGATTTAAGCGCCTATTATTTCAGGCGGAATCTCACCGATTACGAAAAGGAACCTATCTACGAGCTTATTGCCTACGACGTTTCGGAGTTCTATCATAAAAATACCGAGCTTAAAGAGAACAATGCGCGCATCAGTCGCATGAATGAACAGTTAAAAGCTTATAAGCAGGATATGTTTGATTCGATCCGCGAAAAAGAAATTCTCGAAACAAAGATGAATATTCATGATGAAACAAACCGTCTGCTTCTTTCCACAAGAAATGCCATCGGAGGTGACTACTCGGATGAAGACAAGCGCGGACTCCTTAAGACCTGGCAGCAAAATATCCTGTTACTCTGTAAGGAAGCCGGACTTAATTCCGATGAAAGCGATGTGATGAGTGACCTTTCCACTCTGGCAGGAAGCTACAATCTTTCATTCCACGCGGAAGGTGACCTCGAAAGCCTTAATAAATATTTCCTGCAGGTTTTTGTATATGCCGCAAAAGAAGCCATGGCCAATGCCTGCAAGCACGGGAACGCCAATAATCTTTATGCTAAAATATATGAAAAAGAAGGAAGCTATTCTTTTTCTTTTGAAAATGACGGTGCTATACCTCAGGGCACTGTAACACCATCGGGCGGTCTTAAGAATCTTAAGTCGATCCTTATGGAAAAGAAGGGTGACCTCATAATAGAAACCACACCGGGCTTTAAGCTCATAGTAAATATCGATAAATAGACCGAGGAGAAAAAATGCCATATCAAGTACTGATCGTAGAAGACCAGGCCATGCCCAGAAGACTTTTTGAAATCTTTCTGGAATCAAGCCAACAATATGAACGAGTAGATTCCATTTCCAATGCTTCTCTTGCCATCAACATCGTGGAGAACAAAAAAGTGGACCTTATACTTATGGATGTCTGCACGGCGCTAAACGAGAGCGGTCTTGATGCCGCGGAAGCTATAAAGCAGAAATATCCGCATGTTAAGATAATAATCGTTACTTCCATGCCGGAATATTCCTGGATAGAACGTGCCCGCAATATCGGAGTTGATTCTTTCTGGTACAAGGATTCGGAAAAAGAAGAGATCATCTCGGTTATGGATAAGACCATGGCCGGCGAGCATGTATTTCCCGACACTACACCTGTAGTGCAATTCGGCGATACCACCAATCATGCACTTACGGAGCGAGAGCTTGATGTCTTAAAAGAGCTTACCACCGGTGACTCCAACCAGGAGATCGGCGACCGTCTCGGAGTATCCGCAGGAACGGTTAAAAGACATATTGAAAATATATTGTTAAAGACAGGCTTTCATACAAGAACAGAGCTTGTATCGGAGGCCGGCCGCCTTGGAATCGTGATTAAATAGCAAATATCGGGACTTATTTCCTATACGGATTACTTAAAAATGTGCCAACTGGCACATTTTTTTTGCATTTTGAATCCTTATAATGAAAAAGATTTGGTACCCATGAAGGAGGTGACACTATGCTTTTTTTCGGCAAGAAGAAAAATGAAAAAAATTCTTCCAACAGTGCCTGCGAGACCTTCACTTTCGATAAACTCCCTGCGAATCTTTCGGAGCTTACTTTATTACCGGAGTGTTCATTGGATACACCTTTTAAAACTGCTGCCCTGGCAGTGCTGTGTCTTTGTAACTACTCTAAAGACAGTAATGCTACATTCGAGATGCTTGATTACTTAAACGGCCCATCCGAATTCAGTAATTATGAAAAACAGTTTATCCGAGATCGTTTACAGGGTCAGCCTTATAAGCCCTTCTCATTTTTTGAAGGAGCCACAAGAAAGAACGGCTACACCCCCACGACCCCTTATTCCATAAACATATATGATAATCCCTATTCATACAGCGAAGAAAACTGGGCTACTCTCTATGTAAAGAGCTCCGGCGCCGATTCACTCAGGCCCATTAAGCTCAGAAAAAAACCTTCGTCGGGACAGTGGTTTGTAAACGACATTCAGTGCCTTTCCGATATACGTGTACCGGAAAGCGAAGATCCCTGGGCATAACATGAAAGACGCTGATTTGATTCGGCGTCTTTTTTATCCACTTGACCTATTTTCAGGAATTTTAATCCGACCTGTGCCTTAATTTATAACTATGGTAAGATAAAGATAAGAAATGAAAACTACATGACTTGCGTACCAGAGGATTGACAGTATGAAAAACATGAGAGAAAGAATATTTAACATAATACAGATTGGAAAAAGAACAGACTTCCTAAGTACGGGATTCGATGTATTCATAGTTATTATGATTATTCTGAATCTCTCCGCAACGCTGTTTTCGACATTTGAAGAGTCACTACCTTACGCAGGGATAATAAATGTAATTGATACGATTACGATAATCGTATTTACCATCGAATATATATTGAGACTTTGGACCGCTGATTTTCTTTATCCTTCAAAAAGAAGAGCTGCGGCAATATGTAAATTTGTTTTTTCTTTTTACGGAATCATAGATTTACTTACGATTTTACCATTTTATCTGCCATTCTTCTTTCCTGCCGGAATCGTGGCATTCAGAATGTTGCGTGTAATAAGGATTTTCAGATTATTTAAAATAAACTCAACCTATGATGCCTTTAACGTTATAACTGACGTTTTGAAAGATAAAAAGAATCAGCTTTTATCATCAATGTCCCTGATTCTTATAATGATGCTTGCTTCCTCACTTTTCATGTACAGTCTCGAACATGAGGCTCAGCCGGAGCAGTTTGCTAACGCTTTTTCAGGAATATGGTGGTCAACCTCCACACTTCTTACAGTAGGATATGGTGATATATATCCGGTTACTTTAGGCGGTAGAATAATGGCCATAGTAATCTCCTTTTTAGGAGTAGGTATGGTTGCTATTCCAACAGGTATTATTTCCGCAGGGTTCGTGGAGCAATATACAAAGCTTAAACGTATTGAGGCTCTCGGTGAAGAGAACGAACTTAAATTTGTAACAAGCAGATTAAGACACGGTCATTCATGGACAGGGAAAAAGATCAGCGAAATTGTGTTTCCTCCGGATCTTATTCTTGCGTCCATTATCAGGGGCAATGAAATAACTGTTGCCAAGGGTGACGTTACTCTTTGCGAGGATGATGTGCTTGTGTTCGGTGCTAAGCACTATAAAAACAGCAATCGTATGGAACTAAGGGAAGTTATAGTGAAGGGCGAGCATCCATGGATTGGAGAAAAAATAGAGAATCTTGATATTTCTCGCTTGGATTTAATAGTAATGATCTACAGAAACGGAAAAACCATTATACCGACCGGCTCAACTATGATACTTGATGGCGACACGGTAATAGTATATTCCAAGAGAGCTACTTTAGATATAATCAAACCGTAATCTCAATCTGATTTCCTTCAATTCCGACTATACAGCTCTCATAATAGCCATCGCCTGTAGTTCGCGGGCCACTTAATACCTCAAAACCGTCTTCCCGGAATTGTCTTGTCAAATGATCAACTTTCTCGACACTTCCTACAGAAAAAGCAATATGAATATATCCGGTGCGATTGACCGGCTTTGCATTATCCTCCATAGAAGGCTTATTCATGATCTCGAGCCGTGCTCCGTCATCAAAACTGATAAAGAATGATCTGAATCCCGTTGTTTGGTTATAGTATCCGTCATTCGATACTCCTCCGAGATACTTTACGAAGAAATCTTTGGCCGCTTCCAACTCATTCACATACATGGCAACATGTTCTATCTTCATATTCAATCCTCAATTATTCCGGAAGATAAAACTCATTTATCCTTTCCTTAATTGTTCCATAAGTTCCGGAATGTCATATTTCAGCGTTTCAAACACAATGCTCAAATCTACATTTCCATAATCATGTACAATACGGTTTCTGAGTCCTGTCAGTTCATTCCATGGCAGATTATTATTTTCTTCTTTATATTCTTCAGAAAGCCTTTTTGCATTTTCTGAAATCTGGATCATTCTGAAAAGCATCGAATCAAGAAGGACTTCGTTTTCATTTAATTCCTTCAAATCCACATCTCTCATGTGAACAATAATAAACTCAATGTCCGTTCTAATCTTGTCCAAATAGTATTTATCATTTTTATTGTTATCCATATATCCTGATTCCATCCTTTAAAATCTCATCCACCAATTCCAGATTATCTTTAAGTTGATCAAGGCTTAACACATCTACTTTCTTATGAAGTGAAGTTCTTAGGTTTTCAACCAGCCCGTAAAACTTAAGTCCCTTTACATCAGAAGAGACCAACAGATCCACATCGCTGGTTCCTACGGCTTTACCCTTTGCATATGATCCAAATAAAACACAATAATGTACGGGATACTCCGAGAAAACACTCTCGCATTTCTCTTTTATATATTCCAGATCCAAAATACCGTGCTCTTCGTCTATAGAGTTTATTGCGTTAAGTTTATCAAGAATATAATTATATTTTATTGTTCCAACCTTATTAGCATCATTCTCATAAGATTTGTATGACCTCAGAGAAATGCCAAGCATTTCTGCCACCTGCTGCTGGGTCAGTTTCTTTTCTGTTCTTAACTCCTTGATAGCGCTCATATTGCACCTCCGCTAGGTACAGTATGCAATATTTGCACTTTATTGTCAATAGCAAGTGCAAATATTGCACTTGCTAAATTTGTTAAATGTATTTTTATTGTTAAATGTATTTTTATTTCCGGTCCTCCTTGTGTTTTCTTCATCAATTATAAAATTTTTAATTAGGTACAGGACCAAGCCCCAGTGCAATAGCAAAGAAAAATAACAAACATAAAGCCAGCGGGTATGATAACGACAATATGCCCATGAGCAATGTCAGCTTATATGGATGCTTTTGGCGTACCAGATGAATACTATAGCCTATCAGGAAAAGTCCTACTGCTAATAAAACTATAGGCAGAACCAACATGAAAAATCCTAACAACTGTAGCGAATCTATTACGAAAATGGCCAGGACCAGAATTGTGATTATTAAGGATATAATTATAATATTCCTCTTCTCCACTTTTCTTTGGTATTCAACTACGTGAGTTACATTTCCGATTGCTTCAGTTGCGTTTTCCATTTTGATATCAAGTTCTTCGTCTTTTTTGTTATCCATGTCTGCTCCTTTCTTGTTGGTCAATATCAGGTTACTTTAAATGGTGAGTTTTACCAACCGACTAAAAGTAGAGTTCCGTATTTTCTTGATTTTACAACAAAAAAAGTGCAGTAAATACTGCACCTTTTCTTAATTCTTTATCAAGTTATTTAGTATAACTTTAAAATTCATACCGTTAGACGCTTTAAGCAAGATGTTGTCGTCGGTTTCTGTTTCGGAAGAAAGATTTTCAAGCAAAGCGTCAACTGTGTCATAATGCTTAAGTACTGTTCCCGGAGCAGCTGTTTTTTTAGCGCCCTCAAAAAGAAACTTAGCGCTCTCACCTACAAAGATAAATTTATCTATGTTGCTCTTTCCTGCGTACTCGCCTACTTCTTCATGCATCTTATCTGAATCCGCACCAAGCTCGAACATATCACCTAAAATTGCTGTTTTGTGACCTTCCGCAAGGGACAATGTATCAATGGCAGCCTTCATGGATGAAGGAGCAGCATTGTAGCAGTCATCAATGACAAATCCGTTACCACGCTTAATTAAGTTGCTTCTTCCGTCAATGGTCTTTGCGTTTTTAAGTCCGGTTTTAACCTCTGAAACCGTCATGCCAAGATCAAGTGCTATGGCTGATGCTGCCATGGCATTGGAAACCATGTGATTTCCAAGCATATGAATTTCTGCATCAAATTCCACGTCACCATATTTAATACTCATTTCCGTGCCGGCAAGGCCAAGAGACCTGGTCTTTACAGGGAAAATAGCATTGGTATCTGAAAAACCGAAGGTTACGGGTTTAATGCCCTTTACATCTTTTATGGTAGAAAGCTTATCATCGTCACCATTTAAATATACGCGTGCATCATCCTGCATATATTCAAATATTTCTGATTTAGCCTTTAATATGCCATCCCTTGTACCAAGATTTTCAAGGTGACTCTGCCCAATATTGGTGATGACACATATGTCGGGACGAGCAATCTTACTGAGCACAAGCATCTCACCGAAATCAGAAATGCCCATTTCCAATACTTCAATCTCTGTGTTTTCTTCTATGGCAAGAATGGTTAGGGGAAGTCCAATCTCATTATTGTAATTTCCTAAAGTCTTCTGTACCTTATATTTTTCAGCGAGAACACTGGCGATCATTTCCTTGGTGGATGTTTTACCGACACTGCCGGTTATACCAACAACCTTTATGTTAAGTATACTTCTGTACCACTCGGCAAGATCCTGAAGAGCCTTCACTGTATCTTTAACCACTATAAGAGTTCCTGTTATTTCATCCGGTACATGATCAACTATGGCTGCCGTTGCACCTTTATTAAATACATCATTTAAAAAGTCATGCCCGTCAACCCTTTCCCCTTTGATCGCTACAAATAAAGAATCTTCATTTGCAAGACGGGAATCCATGGTAACAAGGGACCTTATTTCTTCTTTTTCAGGATTCGCGTGAAGAAGGTCGCCCTTTGTGGCACGGGCCACATCATAAACGGTTATTGTTTTCATACTACTTTTCCATTGCCATGTTAATTAATTTTTCGCAAAGCTGATTATAGTCAATACCCACAGCCAACGCTTCCTGGGGCATAAGTGACATGGGAGTCATGCCGGGAAGAGTGTTAGCTTCAAGAGCAAAAAGCTCTCCCGCATTATTCATCATTACATCAATTCGAGCATACTGAGTAAGTCTTAATACCCTGAACACATCCTCTGCCATTTTCTGAATCTTAATGGTTGTTTCCTTATCAAGGTTTGCAGGGCAGGTTTCCAGAGTGGATCCTTCCTGATACTTATTCTTATAATCATAAAAGCCTTCTTTAGGCTCAATCTCAATGACAGGAAGAGCTTTTCCGAGGATTACCCCGCACGAAAACTCACGGCCCTCTATAAACTGTTCAACAACCAGCTCATTACCGTATTCAAAAGCTCCTTCTTTTGCTTTCTCATATTCGGATTCATTGTGGGCAATATAAACGCCTACGCTGGAACCTCCATCAGTTACCTTAACTACAACAGGATACTTAACCTCGTGGTTGTCAGGCTCACCCTTTTTAAGAGCAAATCCTGCGGGTGTGGAAATGCCATGATATGCAAAGAGTTCTTTTGCAAGGGCTTTATCCATGGCAAGAGCAGAGCTCACATAATCATTTCCCGTATATCTTATTCCGTGAAGATCGAAGGCTGCCTGAACCTTGCCATTCTCTCCGTTCTCTCCATGAAGCGCCATAAATACCACGTCAGCTTTCTGACATATTTCAAGAACATTGGGGCCAAAGAAGGTTTTGCCTCCATCCTTTCTTAATGATTTAACAGCTTCAATGTCGGGATTTTCCTGCTTGATACCCTCTATATTTCCAAGGAGTTCATCGCCTCTGTCAAATACTGCTTCAATATCTCCATCCACATCTTCCATGCCTAAAAAAACATCCAAAAGAAGCGCTTTATGGCCGTTTTCACGTAAAGCCTTATAAATCTTTGCCCCTGATACAAGGGATACGTCTCTTTCTGTGCTGGTTCCCCCCGCCAAAACTACTATTTTCATTCTCATTACTCCTTATTACTTATTTTCACTTAATTTAGATATGAGCACCACAAGTTCGGCGTAGAAATCAGGGTTCTCTTCATCCATAAAAAGAAGATCCTTGCTTTCTTTATTTCTTCCGCACATGTAATGCAGATAGTTTCTTTCTAAGTTCTCATATTCCACATTGGGAATTACTGTATCTAAAACCACGAGCTCCGTTGTGTTTCTAAGAATCTCCGTATTGCTCATGTCAGTATATTCTATCATATATCTCGATTTATTGGCCGCGGAAACTTTCTCTTCCGTTCTGTCCATAAAGCTTTCCATCAGGTTGGTGCAATATGTTCTGTCAGTGTTTCTTTTTGTGGAAAGATATGCAATGGCACCATCGAGAGTTATTCTCGCATCAAGAGATGCCTTTGAATTATTCTTTAAATATTCTTTTATCACTCTGTGGCAGCTTTCCGTTCCGTAGACACGATACATTTCTGCAGCTGCTCGAAATCTCTGTTCGGGAGATACAATATCTTTATTCAGTTCCAGACAGTTCCATGCTTTCTGGGCTGCTCTCTGACAGGTTGTGGCATATGGTACGTCAAAGGACCTGTAGATAGAAGAAAACTTGGTCATTGCTACGCAAAAATATGCTGTAGCCTTGGTGGTTTCGCCCCCAAGCAAAAGCTCCTTACCGCCGGATTTATTCTCTATACTCGAAACGGATGTGTAGACACCTCCGGTTTCGGGATTCTGCATTTTTAAAAGCCAGTCCGTTTCATATTTTACTTCATCAAGAACATCCGGGATCTTGTTTCCGTCATCATCATAAAAAGGATCGGGATGATATTCATATGCAGTCATCAAATCAATGGCCGCATTACAGCCTGTCACCACATCTTTACCACCGTCTTTATCCGTATGCCATCCGCCGGTAACATCTAGTGTCTTATCGGGTTCGTCTTCAAAAGCAGTTTTCCCGTAGTGATTACAGTGAAACTCCTTGAAGTAATCTAAACTTTCTTTAAGAAGCTTGTTTAGCCTGTCTTCTATGATGGAAAACTCATGACTTTGCCCCAGAATTTCGGCTTCGATATAGTATTCACCCACATTGGTAAGATCGGTAAAATCACCGACTCCGGTCACTTTTCCGTCGGCATCTTCAGTAGACTCCCGCACCTTTATGTGGCCTGTATATACTGTAAGGCCTGTTTCTTTACTCCTAACAAAAAAACTTGAAGGCAGATTGGCGGATATGAAAATGGCTTCTTTCTTCTCATTTTCACCGTATCCGCGAATATCAACGAGAATGCCGGGGAGATTCTCCGGCACCTCGTAGGATAAATCTGCTTCTTCAAGCATTGAGAGTGTTTCTTTTGAAGTTTTTACAGCAGCAGTTTCTGCCACCGTTTCATTGCCACAGGATATCATGAGGCAGGTCATTGCAATAAGACATATTAACTTTTTAACATTCCCTGCCTTTTTCATATAGTGTCCTTTGGTCCTCTTATTGACTCGCTTTGCTCCTCAATAAGCATCGTATAAGTCAAGCTAAGCTTGACTTATACTCTGTTATAATTAATCAAGCATCCTTTTAAGATGATTTCTCTTTCTTCTTTTGTAAGGTCACCAAGCTTTAAGGTGAATTCCTTAAGTCCTGCGTCTGTTACGGTGTAAGCCTTTATTTCTTTTGCTTCATCCATAACGGCTCTGCGAATGTCCTTAATGAAGACATAGTCATTTAACTTGAAGGGAAGTTCTCCATCATCGATGATGAAAGGAAGCATACCCCAGTTAATAAGGTTACTTCTGTAACGCTTGGTCGCATAGTCGTTGGCGATATTGGCCCATCCGCCAAGTACCTTCTGGCAGCTTGCTGCCTGTTCTCTTGCGGAACCGTCACCGGGCTTAACGGCAAATATCGTAGAACCAATACCGAGATTATCGTTGTTTACGTCGCTATAGGATTCTTTAATCTTCTTAACAACATTTGAAATCTCGGAAAGTTCTGTTGCGGGGTCCTTTCCTTCTTCTCTTGCTTTTTCAGCCTTCTGAACTTCCTTGGCTCTTCCTACGTACTCAGGATCTTTTCTTGAAAGAGTGAACTCAGCAAGTCCGAGAGGATTGGATCTGTAGGATGATGTTTCACCTGAAGGGATAAGCTCATCGGTGGTGGTAACAGGATCATGTATCTCTGATACAACTTTCAAAAGAAGGTTGTCTGTAAGAGCCACCATCTTAGGCCAGTCCTTAATATTGGGACCCATCTTTAATTCAACGCTTTCATCTGCAACGCCCTTGGAATCGAATACACGGTTCTTATAGATGGATTCGTCAAAATAATACTTATATTTCTTAATATCCTTAACAACTTCAGTCGCGGGAGTCAGGAAACCTTTGTTGGCTGCTGTAGCAGCGATGGAGCGAGCGTCCATAAGTGCAACAGATGCAATCTGACCGTTCTGGATCTTGGAACCTTCTCTGTTAGGGAAGTTTCTTGTAGAGTGGCGGATTGACAAAGCGTTGTTGCTGGGTGTATCGCCTGCTCCGAAGCAAGGTCCGCAGAATGCAGTCTTCACAATAGCGCCGGACTTAATAAGCTTTGTAACGCTTCCGTTCTTAACAAGCTCCATATAAATGGGAGTTGACGCAGGATAAACACTTAAAGTAAATTCATTGTCACCAATGTAATCGCCGTCAATGATATCAGCTGCGGCACAGATATTTTCAAATCCGCCGCCTGCACAGCCTGCGATGATACCCTGTTCTACATAAAGCTTACCGTCACGGATCTTGTCGGTTAAGCTGAAGTTTACATCCTTACCGAAGCTTACCTTGGCACGTTCTTCTACTTCATGAAGCACGTCCTTTAAGTTCTTGTTTACCTCGTCGATGGTATAAACATTGCTGGGATGGAAAGGCATGGCAATCATGGGACTGATCTTTGATAAATCTACTTCTATAAGACCGTCATAGTATGCCACATTATCGGGATTAAGCTCTTTGTAAGCTTCCTTTCTTCCGTGGATTTCATAAAACTCTTCAATTTTTTCATCGGTGGACCAGATAGATGAAAGGCAGGTTGTCTCTGTGGTCATTACGTCCACACCGATCCTGAAATCGGCTGAAAGATTCTTTACGCCGGGTCCCACAAATTCCATGACTTTGTTTTTAACAAAGCCGTTTTCGAAAACTGCTCCGATGATAGCAAGAGCCACGTCCTGAGGTCCTACTCCGAATCGGGGCTCGCCTGTTAAGTAAACACCCACTACCTTGGGAAGGTTAATGTCATAGGTCTGACCAAGTAACTGTTTTACAAGTTCGGGACCGCCTTCGCCCACTGCCATGGTACCGAGGGCGCCATAACGGGTGTGAGAGTCGGAGCCTAATATCATGGCTCCTGATTCAGCCAGCATTTCACGGGCGAACTGATGGATTACCGCCTGATGAGGGGGTACATAAATTCCGCCGTATTTCTTTGCTGCCGTAAGACCAAACATGTGGTCATCTTCATTGATGGTTCCGCCTACCGCACAAAGTGAGTTGTGGCAGTTGGTAAGAACATAGGGGATAGGAAATTTAGTAAGTCCTGATGCCCTGGCTGTCTGAATGATACCTACAAATGTAATATCATGGGATGTGAGCTTATCGAATTTAACCTTAAGCTTATCCATGTTTCCTGAAGTATTGTGTGACTCAAGAATCTTGTAAGCCATTGTGCCGCGACGTGCACTTTCTGCATCAAGCCCCTTTGCTTCTCCCTCAGAAGCAATTTTTCCGTTAACCAAAAACGCGCCATTATTGTGTAATTTGATCATTTATTAAACCCCTTTAGTTTATTTGAGGATTACCTTATCAAGGTGCCACAAGTCATCAACATATTCCTGAATGGTTCTGTCAGAACTGAACTTTCCTGATGACGCAGTATTGATAAGCGCCTTCTTTGCCCAGTTCTTTTTATCCCTGTACCAGTACTCAATGATCTCGTGTGCTCCACGATAGGAATCAAAGTCTTTCAAAATAAAGTATCTATCTGCCACCGACGTTTCATAAGTGTTTAAAAGTGAATTGTAGATGGATCTGAATTCATCCTTATTGGCACAATATGTTCCGTCGATCAGCTGATCCAAAACTCTCTGAAGGTCCGGATTGCTTGCATAGATCTCTCTAGGTGTGTATCCGCCGTTCTTTTCGTAGTCGATTACCTCCTGAGCCTTTAAACCGAAGATCATGGCGTTTTCTTCGCCCACTTCCTCCACGATCTCAACGTTGGCACCGTCAAGAGTACCCAATGTGATGGCGCCGTTTAACATAAATTTCATGTTACCGGTACCGCTGGCTTCTTTACTTGCCGTTGAAATCTGCTCGGAAATATCGCTTGCCGCAAATATCATCTCAGCGTTTGATACACGATAATTCTCTATGAATACTACTTTTATCTTTCCCTTAATGCTCGCGTCATTATTAATGACATCAGCAACGGAATTAATAAGCTTGATAGTCTGCTTGGCGGTTCTGTAGCCTGCAGCCGCCTTAGCGCCGAAAATAAAGGTTCTCGGATAGAATTCAGCATCCGGATCATCCTTTAATTTGTTATAAAGATACATGATATGAAGAATGTTAAGTAACTGTCTCTTATATTCATGCAATCTCTTTACCTGAACATCGAAGATGGAATTGGGATCCACATCGATGTTATTGTATTTCTTTATGTATTTGGCGAGACGAACCTTGTTCTCATACTTGATCTTCATGAATTCGTCCAATGCCGCATCATCATTTACCAGAGGCTTAAGCTTTGCGATTTCTGAAAGGTCCGTGATCCAGCCTTCACCGATCTTAGATGTAACCCAGTCGGCAAGTAAGGGATTTCCATGTAACAAGAATCTTCTCTGGGTAATACCGTTTGTTTTATTATTAAACTTCTCAGGATACATCTCGTAGAAATCATGAAGTTCACGATTCTTAAGAATTTCCGTATGAAGTCGGGCTACACCGTTAACCGAGAAGCCTGCGATAATAGCCATGTTGGCCATTCTTATCTGTCCGTCCCTTATTATGGACATTCTTTTTGCTTTTTCTCTGTCTCCGGGATACTTTTCCGCAACTTCCAATAAGAATCTTCTGTTTATTTCTTCAACAATCTGATAGATTCTCGGAAGCAGTCTCTGGAACAGGTCAACCGGCCATTTTTCCAGCGCTTCTTCCATAATGGTGTGGTTTGTATACGCGCAGGTCTTTGTTGTTACATTCCATGCTTCTTCCCAGGTTAAGAAATAATCATCCATAAGGATTCGCATAAGCTCGGGAATCGCAACCGTGGGATGGGTATCATTAAGCTGGAATACCACCTTTTCGTACATCTTGGTGATGTCTTTGTGATGGCGCAAATACTTCTGGCAGGCTTCCTGAACAGATGCCGATATAAAGAAGTACTGCTGCTTAAGTCTTAATTCTTTTCCGGCATAGTGGTTATCGTTGGGATAAAGAACCTCGACAATATTTCTTGCCAGATTTTCCTGCTCAACGGCTTTCTGATAATCGCCCTTGTCAAAAGAATCTAACTTGAAGCATTCCATTGGACGGGCATCCCATATTCTTAATGTGTTAACTATGCCGTTTCCGTAGCCAAGTACAGGAAGATCGTAAGGTACTGCTTCGACTGACTGATAGCCTTCAAGATGATAATGCTGTCGTCCAAAGGCATCGGTATCAAAGGTTGTATATCCGCCGAAACGCACTTCTTTGGTACGTTCGGGACGTCTTAATTCAAAGGGATTACCGTTTTCAAGCCAGTTATCGGGAACTTCTACCTGATAACCATCTTTAATCTCCTGTTTAAACATACCGTATTTATAACGGATACCGCAGCCATATGCCCTGTATCCGAGGGTTGCAAGAGAATCAAGGAAACATGCGGCAAGTCGGCCTAAGCCACCGTTTCCGAGAGCTGCGTCAGGTTCTTCATCTTCCACGGCATCGAGATTTACACCCAGTTCATCAAGGGCATCTCTTGCATCTTTATATGCCTTTAAGTTGATCAGGTTATTCCCGAGAGCTCTGCCCATCAGGAATTCCATGGACATATAGTAAACGGTTTTTGCATCCTGCTCTTCAAAGGCTTTACCGGATTTCATCCAGCAATCAATTATCTGGTCTTTAACCGCGTAGGAAACCGCCTGGAAAACCTCCTGATCGGTGGCCTCCTCTATGGTTTTTCTAAAAAGAGTTTTAACGTTGTAAACCACACTTCTTTTGAAAAGATCTTTGTCAAATACAATACTTTCAGCCATACTCTTTCCTTTCACGATTATTAGGGCACTCCGGAAAAAGAAGTGCCCTAAGGGTTAAATTTTCTCAACACCTATTGTAACACTTTCGTCGTTAACGTTCCATTCTCTGACAGCTTTTATTAAAAACTGAAGGTTCCTCATGGCTACGATCAGCATTGCCGCAGAACAGAACAGTGCCGTTCTGTCTCCGGACGCATACAGAGTGGGTGAGAAGCCCATAATAAGCCTTGACGCAAAGCCAATGGCAAGAATAAACAATTGAAACAGCGTTTCCATGCTTGCACCGTGAATCAGGTAAACAGTCAGCGCAACCAAAAGAAGAACGACTATATACACCGCAATCTGCACTGCCACCTCAAGTTCAGAAAAGTATCCCTGGCCGGCCACCTGTCTGTTGGCGCTTAATACTGCAAAGAGATTACGGAATCTGGGAATATTGACTTTATATAATAAAAAATCAAAGAAATATGCGAAACTTAAATATGATACAAAGGGAACCATTGATACTAAGATTCCAAATATTTTTTTAACCGTTACCGGTTTTTTATGGTTTAAAGCAAGGTATGTAAGTAAAAGAACAAGAGACATGAGAGAAAACACATGGCATACTCTTTCATGACCTCCTGCCAGATAATAATGGCCGGTCTCTATAAAGCCCATTGCTGCCTTACTCATTATACTCATGCCGGGAAAATCAGGGAAATAGTTCCTTATTTCCTCAAGATTCCTGTTATCGTTCCCGGGACAAAGAAGACTGAAGCACACGGATGAGACCGACAAAACTATCATAAATATATTGTATAAACCTGCTTTTTTCTTTTTATATGCGAAGTAAAAAGTAAAGCAGATGTATGTTCCTAAGATAATGGCCGCCATAAGCTCCATGTTGGATGCATAGATTAAGCAAACGGGGCAAAGAAGCTTTTCCCATAAACTGTTTGATTCGTCTCTGTAAAAATGCATGAGAGGACGCAGGGAAACAAGGCCGAGTGTCAGGGTCCAAAGGTAAAATGCCGTGGTGATGATCCAACCCGCGCTGTAAAGAGAAAAGAAAGGAACCGCCCACATTAAGGCAAAAAATATAATCTGTGCCGACATACGTTCCCCGTTAATGGAAAACATATCTCCCACATTCCAAATAAGCAGCAAGATCATTAATATGTTCACTATCCGCCATACCCAGGGGGAAAGCATCACAAAAGGATACAGTACCGCTTCAACTACCAGACGGGATGACCAGGTCTCGTAGTGATAACAGAGAAACTCCCATAAGGGAGTCTCCGTATATAATCTACGATATAAAGCATCATCATCCGTTCCCGGATGGATCCATATTTGTGCCACCAGAAGTATAAAGGTGGCAACAGCGAAAAATATAAACTGATATTTACGTGACTTAGACTCTTTCCACTGCAATGACAACGTTTTCACCATTTACATTCCATTCCTTGCTGTTTGCATATGAAACATCCTTGGTAAGAGTATCTGCAAGAACCTTTCCGCAGATAGCTTCCTTGTTCTTTTCAACGATTCCGTAAAGCTTATCGTTTCCGTTAATAGATACTTTAATTCTATCCATAACTTCAAAACCGGAATCCTTACGCATGGTCTGGATCTTGGAGATTACTTCGTATACGAAGCCTTCTTCGATAAGTTCTTCGGTAAGGTTGGTATCAAGAACTACTGTTACTACATTATCAGCTTCTGTTACATAGCCTTCTTTCTGTGCAATGGCAATAAGAAGGTCTTCTTCGGTAAGCTTTACTTCTGTGCCGTTTACATCAAATGTAAGTGCGCCTTCAGCTTTTAATGTGTCCATAGCTGCGTTGCCGTCAAGCTCGCCTAAGTATTTCTGGATACCGCCAAGCTGCTTACCGTATTTAGGTCCTACGGTTCTAAGCTGAGGCTTGAATGTATAAGAAGTGAACTCTCTTACATCATCGGTAAATACTACATCTTTAACATTCAACTCGTCTTCAATGATCTCCTTGAAGAATTCGGAAAGTTCGAAGGGAGCCTTTACGAACATCTTGGAAATAGGCTGACGATTCTTGATATTGGATGCATTTCGTGCAGCACGACCCATTACTACGGTCTTAAGTACTGCATCCATGTTCTTTTCAAGTTCTTTATCTACATGCGCATCTTCGCAAACAGGGAAGTCGCAAAGGTGTACGCTCATGGGTGCGGATGCGTCGATTGAACATACAAGGTTACGATAGATATCATCTGCCATGAAAGGAATCATGGGGGCTGCTGCCTTGGCAACTGTTACAAGGGCAGTATAAAGAGTCATGTAAGCATTGATCTTATCCTGTTCCATACCCTTAGCCCAGAATCTTTCACGTGAGCGACGTACGTACCAGTTACTCATATCATCAACGAATTCATCAAGAGCACGTCCTGCTTCGGGAATACGATAATTTTCAAGGTTGGTATCAACAGCCTTAACCATAGAGTTCATCTTTGATAAAAGCCACTTATCCATTACGGGAAGTTTATCGTAATCAAGCGTATATTTGGTAGCATCGAAATTATCGATATTGGCATAAAGTACAAAGAAAGCGTAGGTGTTCCAAAGAGTACCCATAAACTTTCTCTGGCCTTCCACAACGGTGTCTCCCGAGAACTTATTGGGAAGCCAGGGAGCTGAATTGGTGTAGAAGTACCATCTGATGGCATCTGCACCGTACTTTGAAAGAGCATCGAAAGGATCAACTGCGTTACCTTTACTCTTACTCATCTTTTCACCGTTTTCATCAAGTACAAGGCCAAGTACTATTACATTTTCATAAGGCGCCTTATTAAAAAGAAGGGTGCTTTCTGCCATAAGGGAGTAGAACCAACCTCTGGTCTGGTCCACTGCTTCGGAAATGAACTGAGCAGGGAACTGCTTTTCAAATAAGTCTTTATTTTCAAAAGGATAGTGATGCTGTGCGAAGGGCATTGCGCCGGAGTCAAACCAGCAGTCGATAACTTCGGGAACACGCTTCATGGTCTTACCGCACTTAGGACAGGTGCAGGTGATCTCATCGATATAAGGTCTGTGAAGTTCAACCGTTGCAGCTGCAGGATTTCCTGACATTTCTTCAAGCTGCTTTCTGGAGCCGATTGCTTCCTGATGTCCGCAATCTTCACATTCCCAGATGTTAAGAGGTGTGCCCCAGTAACGGTTACGGGAGATACCCCAGTCCTGAATATTTTCAAGCCAGTTACCGAATCTTCCTTCACCGATTGTAGGAGGAATCCAGTTAACCGTCTTATTGTTACGTACGAGATCGTCTCTTACAGCTGTCATCTTGATGAACCAGGACTCTCTTGCATAGTACAAAAGAGGGGTTCCGCAACGCCAGCAGTGCGGATAATCATGTTCAACCTTGGGAGCACTGAAAAGAAGCTTTCTTTCGGAAAGTTCTTTTAATACTTCGGGGTCACAGTTTACTGCGCCCGCTTCAATTTCTTTCTGAGTAGGCTTACAGCGCATTCCTGCGAAGGGAGTTTCAGGCTTCATGACACCATGGTCATCAACCATCTGTACAAAAGGAGCATCATACTTACGACCTACACGAGCATCGTCTTCACCGAATGCAGGAGCGATATGTACGATACCGGTACCATCCTGCATGGTTACATAGTCATCACAGTATACAAAGAAAGCTTTCTTATGCTGCTTTTCAACCGCGTCTGCTGCGCATTTATATAGAGGCTCATATTCTTTGTATTCAAGATCCTTACCGGTGCATGTTTCAAGAACCTCATAGGCAGGTGTTCCTTCAGGACGTTCAATAGCATTTAAGACGTTATCAAGAAGGGCCTGTGCCATGATATATGTATAACCGTCTGCAGCCTTAACGCGAGCATAAGTTTCTTCGGGATTAACGCAGAGAGCGATATTACTTGCAAGAGTCCAAGGTGTGGTGGTCCATGCAAGGAAGTAAGCATCTTCACCCTTAATCTTAAAACGAACAACAGCTGTACGTTCTTTTAGGGTCTTATATCCCTGAGCCACTTCGTGAGAAGAAAGAGGGGTTCCGCAACGAGGGCAGTAGGGAACAATCTTAAAGCCCTTGTATAAAAGCTTTTTATCCCAGATTTCTTTTAATGCCCACCATTCGGATTCAATATAGTCATCATGGTATGTTACGTAGGGTTCATCCATGTCTGCCCAGAAACCGACTGTTCCCGAGAAGTCTTCCCACATACCCTTATATTTCCATACGGATTCCTTGCACTTGCTGATAAAGGGATCAAGTCCATATGCCTCAATCTGATCCTTGCCATCGATACCGAGAAGCTTTTCAACTTCAAGTTCTACGGGAAGTCCGTGCGTATCCCATCCTGCTTTTCTGGGAACCATATATCCCTTCATGGTACGGTATCTGGGAATCATATCCTTGATTACACGGGTTAGCACGTGTCCGATATGGGGCTTACCGTTAGCTGTAGGAGGTCCATCATAGAAAGTATATGTGGGCCCTTCCTTTCTGTTTTCCATACTTTTTTCGAAAATATCATTTTCTTTCCAGAACTTTAACGTTTCTTTTTCACGATCGACAAAGTTCATGTTTGTGGATACCTGTTTGTACATAAAACCTCCTTTAAACGTAGCAAGGGCCTGTCCTAAAAAGGACAAGCCCTGAATAAGTCTTGTTTAACCACCTTTTTAAGAGTACTCCCTTTCGGTTCATACTTTTCCCGGATAACGGCGGGATTCCGCCAACACCTACTGCTGTTTCAGTGCGGAACTCAGAAGTGATTTTCATATGATACCTACCTGCATCGGGCTTTCACCATCCCCGACTCGCTTTGGCTTCGGAAGTCATACTACTGTCTTCGTCAACGTTATTAATGGTTATTATATTTAGTTATTATTTTAGTGTCAAGGCAAAAAGCCCCAAAATTATAGCATTACATCCTGTATGAGTTCAGCAAGTTTCTTGGCTTCCGCGTCAATAAGCTCTTTGTCATTGCCTTCGATCATGACACGTACCAAGGGTTCTGTACCGCTGGGACGGATAAGAACCCGGCCCTTGCCTTTGAATTTTGCTTCAAGCTCCTTGATGGCATCCGCGATTTCCGGATATTCCATGTAGGATTCTTTCTTATGGTTGGGAACCTTGGCTCCGTAAAGAGCCTGGGGCAATACCTCCATGACTTTTGCAAGTTCAGAAAGAGGCTTATTCTTTTCGACCATTACCTCCAAAAGATGAAGGGCACTTAAGAGACCATCTCCTGTAGTATTGTCATCAAGGAAAATAATGTGTCCGGACTGTTCTCCACCCAGATTGGCTCCGATCTTCTTCATGTGCTCAAGCACATATCTGTCGCCGACTTTAGTCTGAGGAATGTTGATTCCGTTTCGCTCACCCATCTGGAAGAAACCTAAGTTACTCATAACGGTAGCTACGATGGTGTCCTTCTTAAGGGTACCCTTTTCCTTCATGTAGTTACCGATAATAGCCATTATCTCATCACCGTTGACTTCTTTACCGTTTTCATCGACAGCCAGGAGTCTGTCAGCATCACCATCAAAAGCAAGTCCGACATCAGCCTTCTCATATACCACTCGAGCCTTTAATTCTTCTAAATGAGTGGAACCACAGTTAGCATTAATGTTGGTTCCGTCGGGCATGTTATGAATCGGAATCACATGAGCTCCCAGTTCTTTTAAAGCTTCTACTGATGTGTAATAAGCTGCGCCTTCAGCTGTATCTACCACGATCTTAAGCGAAGAGAGGTCTGCACTGATGGCCTTTATGGAGTGGTTAATATATTCTTCACGTGCGTCAGTACGGTATTTAATTTTGCCGACACCTGCGCCAATGGGGAAATTGATTCCCTGCATGTTGTTCTTTATAAGTTCTTCAATTTCATCCTCCAGGCTGTCAGGAAGTTTGAAACCATTTCCATCAAAGAATTTGATCCCGTTAAATTCTACAGGATTATGGGATGCCGAAATCACAACGCCTGCATCAACCTTATACTTCTTGGTGAGATATGCAATAGCGGGTGTGGGAAGCACACCTACATAAACAATATTGGCGCCTACGGAGCAGGCTCCAGCCATAAGGGCATTAGCCAGCATGTCGCCTGATATTCTTGTATCGCACCCAACCATAATGGTGGGCTTATGCTTATTCTCTCTCGTAAGAACAGACGCACCTGCCTGTCCAAGTTTCATGGCAAGTTCGGGAGTGAGCTCATCATTAGCTACACCTCTTACTCCGTCTGTACCAAACATTCTACTCATCTTAAATAACTCCTATTATTCTTCCGTAAGTTCTACGGTAACATAGATCACGTCATCACATCTGATGCCGTCAGGTAATTCAAGTACCAAAGGCAGCTCATAAGTACCTTCCTTGAATTCCTTAATATTGTTGACCAAGAGATAGTCATCAAAATCAACTTTATAATCGAGACTTGAAAGCTGTACCTTTTCAAAGTTCTGCTTAAGACCCTTTAAGGTGAATTCCACCACATCATTCTTTTTAGGGAATGAAGCCGTGAATCCCGCAGGTACATTCTTTATTTCAATCTTGTTTAAATATACCGCATAGTTTTCTTCTTCGTAGGGCTCGATGTAAACCGTTATGGATACGTTGCCCGAGAAGCTGCTGTCTGCAAGACATGTTCCCTGAGGAAGATATTTTTTAACATCCACCACTACGGTCAGATCACTGGAATAACCTGTGATATTTAGTTCGCTTGAAGGGATGTCGATTTCTTTTAAATCTGCAATGGTATCCTTGGAACCTGCAACCACTATAGTCTCGGGATCACAAAGGATTTCCCCGGTTACACCGTAGCCGTCCAGAGCTTCACCCATAGTTGAGAAGAATATGGGAAGTCTCTTTGTTGCAAGAATCTCTACATCAACACTGACACTTGAAACATTCATGTTTAAGTACTCAGAGGAAACTTCGTTACCTTCATTGTCTTTAAGAACAATATCCGCAATGGAAGTAATATTCTCACTAAAGCCTGTTACCGGTATTTCAACATTGGCACTGGCGATTGAGTTTACAATGGATTCCGGCCCGCTGATCCTTACCTGGTTCTGAGCGGTTGTGATATTACCTAAAATATATCCGCTTTCCAAATCTCCCGTTGCCTTGGCCAATATCGGAAGCTGTATTTCTTTTCTGTCTTCAATCTTTACGGAAAGAGTTGAATCACTTGCTCTGATGCTGTCAATCTTGTCGGGATACTTGGTTGTGCTTATCTCAATGGGCACCACTGTGCCGTCCTTTGACAGGTTATTGAAATCTGCAACGGCCATTATATAGTCATTGGAGTTACCAAGCTCTCTGATAATGCTTCTCTGAGCTCTTACAGTAATGGTGTTTATAACATCGGAGTCATTCACTATCTGAATGGTCTTTCCATTTCCCGTTACCACCTGCTCGTTTATGAATCTTACCTGCACGTTTTTATAGGTCTGCGGCACAATGGGGTCATTGATGTTCACAACGATCATCCACATGATGACCGCAGTCACCAGAGATATCAGCTTAAGCCCCCAGTTATTGGTAAGCCTTTGAAGTGTAAATCTTTCTTTTAAAGAGGCCATCATTTTGTACCTCCCTTTGATTTAAAGAGAAAATGTTTCTTTTCTATTTCATGCTTGTTCTGAATTATTTCGAGACGCTTGCGGAAGCTTTCCTGATCCACGTTTCTTACTAATTCACCTTCATAAGCAATACTGATACGGCCGGTTTCTTCGGATACGATGATCGTAAGCGAATCGGTGTTTTCGGATATACCGACACCGGCTCTGTGTCTTGTACCGAGTTCTTTACTTAAGGAAAGATTATCTGAAAGAGGAAGATAACAGGTTGCCGCTACAACTCTGTCACCACGGACCACAACCGCCCCATCATGAAGGGGAGTGTTATGTTCAAAGATATTTATTAAAAGCTGACTTGATAAAAGAGCGTCAACTTCAATGCCTGTTCTTATTACATCGGCTAGTGAGTTCTCCTGCTCAATTACAATGAGAGCACCTGTTTTAACCTTGGCCATCTCATTGCAGGCACGAATGATTTCAGAAATAGTCTTATCCGAAAAACGGCCTTCGTAGTCCTTGCTGTTGTCAAAAGGCATCACAGATGATAAGAAGTTTCTTCTTCCCAGCTGTTCCAAAGCTTTTCGAAGTTCAGGCTGGAATACTACCACGATAACCGTAGCAGCGATGGTGAAGAGCTTGTTGGCAATCCACAGGATCGTGCTCATTTCAAAGAATTCAGCTATGAGCAAAAAGACAACGATAACCACAATACCTTTCATAAGGGACCATGCTTTGGTATTTTTGATCCAAAGTAAGATCTCATAAATCAAAAAGGCAATTACGATTATCTCCACAAAATCAGTCCATGTGATTTCGGGCATATTGAATTTATCTAGATTAAATCTAAAGAATTCAATTATTCTGTCCATTCCGTCTTCCTTCGCCGGCAGGTCGTCCACCACTTAATCCAAATGGACCTTTGTTCAAATCTGCAGGCTTTGTTGCTCCTCTCCTCTGTGTATTTCTTGCAGCTTCCGCCGCTCTTCTTCTGACTTCTGTTTTTGCAGCCGATTCTTCTTCATAATGAGGACGTTCCACTCTTCTTTCGGGAGCTTTTCTCACTCTTTCTGAACCTGAATTATCAGCTTCAACCAACACGTTCTTGGGTACTGCCTTGACATAGTAGTAATATTCATCATCCTCGAACTGAACTTTTTCAGTGCGATTATAGTTCAAGTCAAAGCAGAAAAACTGTAAAATTATATTAAGAATTATTGAAATTATTATTCCTAAGAAAGCAAGACCCATATTTACGTGAGCATGTGCCGCAACATTTCCGATGAGGAGGGTCATGAAGCAGACAATGTTACCTGCAAAAATAGCTATGAGCCAGGAATTGTCAATACTGGATCTTCTGATTATGTACACCACCATTACTGTAAGGGCAAAGGCAGCTGCTACAACGAACATATCTCTGTTTCCCACAACGCCGGTAACTACTTCCTTAAAGGACATCACAGTATCTTCATCCGTTGACATGATAGCTTCCGCATTATCGGAAATAAACTTAAGTACATAATAAATAACAGTACCGCAGCATACGGAAACCATTGACGAAAGGGAACCCACAAGACCCATTGAAACAGGGATCGTATGAGGAATACCCATTACAGACATCATTGGAGTAAGTGCTGCTGCCACGGAATCCTTTGAAGCGAATCTGAAATAAAGCAGGAACAGAATCACAAACATGGCAAGCACCAAAAGTGCGCATTCCATGGACATTGCGTAAACATTGGCGGTAATTATAAGAGCCAATATGATAAGTGTTAAATTGATGGGCAAAAAAGATGCTGCCAAAGCAACAATCAAAGCGATGGGAAGATTGGCAAGCTTTGCCATGTATCCAAGCTTTGAGTTGATCTGCAACAATGCCACAAAGGCAAGCAGGAATTTTAAAACAGGAAAAACGATAGCTTCGTTTCTTCCCACGAATTGCTTGATGGATTCTTTTAATCCGCGTAACTCTCTCATTATTTCAGTTCTCCCTCCGAACCATTCTCTTTATACATGGAATTAAGAAACTTCAGGTTATTGAAATAACGCTTAAGGTTTCTTCGAGCTTTTCCGTATTTAAAGGAGCATACTATGTAGACTATGACACAATAAGAAACCACGAAAATCACATATGATTTAAGTATCCCCGTAGCAAACTCCAACAGATCAAGCTTGTAGATATTGAGCATGAAATTCTCAAAATCAGAATATAAATACACACCAAAAGCTATCATATATGCAAGTGTGGCACATATGACAGCCTTAAATACCTGGAGACCCACGTAATCGCTTCTGAAGTGACTTACAAGAGAAGAATTTTTCTTTCCCTCGCCGGCTTCATAGGAAGCGAGTCTGGTCATCAGTTTCACTCTTTCTTCATTTAGCATAACTCACCCTGAATAATTAGATTCCCCCCAAGGCACCTAATTAAGATAACGCATTTTCGGCGAATCCTTAGGATCCTTACTTACTGTCGGCGGAGGAGGAGCAGCCTGTCTCAATATCTGATTAAAGCCGTTAGTCATACTGGTCTTACATCTATCACAGTATCTGCCGCTTCTGATGGGGGCGCCGCAGCCTTCGCAATTTAACTGAACCATGGAATCAGCCGTAAATTCAAGACGTTCCTCACGTAACCACTGCTGAATCTGAGATGTTTCAACATCGCATTCTCTGGATACTTCCTGAATTCCGCAGGCAGGATGCTGCTGGATGTAATCCTTAACCTCCTTGAACTTTCCTTCAAGGGCATCTCTGCATTGCTGACACATAATAGGGCCCATTGCATAATTGAATAGTCTGCCACATTTTCTACAGTTTCTAGCGTTCATACACAATCCTCCATGTGTTCTTCTTATGTTCCCGCAGCTGTTATGGTTATAAAGTAAACATTTCGGATTCCCCGAGCCTTTAATACCCCAGTCACAGAATCCAATGTACTACCTGTAGTATAGATATCATCAATTAATATTGCGTTACTTAATTTTACACTATTTTCAGTGCATATAAAAGAATTTTTTACATTAATTTGACGCTCTTTCCGGTCAAAATTCTTTTGCGGAAGAGTGTTTTTATTTCGCACAACATAATTCTCATAAAGGGGTATGCCGGATAGCTTTGAAAGTTCTTTTGCAAGAAGCGCAGACTGATTAAATCCTCGCTTCAAAAACCTCTTTTTGTGAATGGGCACAGGTATCAGCGCTTCAGCATCAAGGCTTTCGATCCATGGCTTAAGCTCTTTATATAAAACCTCTGCATAGGTACGTGCATACTCCGGATGTTTGTCATATTTAAAGCGATACACGGAATCGGCAATGTCCGAATATCTGAAAGAAAATCTCCCTGACTTGAATTCGTGGCGGTTTTCTCCACAGTCTGTGCAATATTCCCTCTGTTTTTCCACAGGTCGTCCGCAGGTTAAGCAGACAGCTCCCCTGACCGGCTTAAGCTTTGCTGCGCATTTTGGACAGAATCCTCCGGGATTTCCTCCTTCTGCTACGGCTCTGTCACACATGACGCACTTTCTTGGAAAAAGAAACTTGATCAAATTCAATTTTTAAAAGCCTCCAATATGCGAGATCTTAATCCTGTATATCTTAGATTCTCGCAATTATTAGAGATCTTCTCCCGAACTGTTTCCCGGCTCCCCAGTAAGCAAAGGCAGTTTTTTGCCCTTGTTACGCCGGTATACAACAGATTTCTGTTTAAAAGCTGCTTAGGACCGCTGAGTATGGGTATGATCACCGTATCATATTCGCTTCCCTGTGATTTATGAATCGTGATGGCATAGGCAAGTTCTAGCTCGTCGAGACTTGCAAAGGGGTAGCTAACCCTTCTTTTGTCATCAAACTCCACAACCACTTCGGAAAGCGCATTGTTAATCCTGACGATACGTCCCATATCACCGTTAAAGACTCCCGTTCCGCTGTCTACCGGAATATCGAACTTGCCGAGGACTTCCCATGTAGCCTTGTAATTATTCTTTATCTGCATTACTTTATCCCCTTCTCTGAAGAGGTTATCACCGTACAGATGCTCGCTCTTGTCGGGCGATGGCGGATTAAGAGCATCCTGCAGATATTTATTCAGAGATACGACGCCAAGTATCCCCTTACGCATTGGTGTCAGTACCTGAATGTCAAATGGTTTCGAGCCTGTGTATGGCGGAAGGCTCTTTGTAATAAGCTCCACCGTGTTAAGAAGCACCTTTTCCGCTTCTCCGCGTTCTATGAAAAAGAAATCCTTACTGCCTTTATTGGCTTCGATCTCTTCTCCTTTATTTATTCTGTGAGCATTTAATACTATGTCTCCGGTGCCTTCCTGGCGGTATATCTTTTCAAGCCTCGTTAATTTGAAAACACGGCTTTCGATCAAATCCTTAAGCACCTGGCCCGGACCCACACTGGGTAACTGATCGGCATCTCCCACCAGCACAAGCCTTGCTCCGTTCGGAAGAGCCGAAAGCAATGATTTAAAAAGAAAGATATCTACCATGGACATTTCATCGATTATGATAGCATCAACCTCCAAGGGATTATCTTCATTTCTCTCAAAAACAGCATCCTCTTTGGAATCGGTCAATGCTCCGTTAAGTTCAAGAAGTCTGTGAATGGTAGATGCTTCGTAACCCGTAGCTTCCGTCATACGTTTTGCCGCTCTTCCCGTTGGTGCAGCCAGAGCAAAATCGAGACCTTCTTTTTCAAAATAATGGATGATAGCTTTTATTGTGGTGGTCTTACCCGTTCCGGGACCGCCGGTTATTATCGAGATTCCTTCCGTAACCGCGTTTAATACGGCTTTTTTCTGAAGGTCATCAAGATAGATTTCATTCTCTTCGGCTATTTTATCTATGCTCTTAAGCGTTCTTTCTTCATTGACGGTATCGCCATACTCTGCAATGGCGCGAAGAAGCCCTGCGGTTTTGGTTTCCACTCTGTAATTCATGATGGCAAAGACTTTGTCATCTTTAATCACTATCTTCGAATCCATGAGGAGGTTATTTATTTCGGGAGCAATGGCTTCTTCTCCGATCCCAAGCATCTCCACCGTCTCACGGATAAGCTCGGACTTCGGTAAATACATATGTCCTCTTGCAAGACCAAGAGAAAGCACATAAAGAATTCCGCTTTTTATTCTATATTCGGAATCGGTTTTTACGCCGATTTTCGCAGCGATCTCATCGGCAGTCTTAAAACCTACGCCGGAAATGTCTTCAGCGAGTTTATAGGGATTCTCCGTTATGATCTTGTAGATCCTGTCGCCGTATTCAGTATAGATTTTTATGGCAAGGGTGTTTCCAATGCCATATTTTCCAAGGAAGATCATGGCTTCCCTGTAGCCCTTCTTTTCCTGCATGATTATTCCGATCTCGCGGGCTTTATTTAGTGATATACCTTTAACACGCTCTAATAATTCTGGTTCTTCTTCCATTACGCGGAAGGTATCATCTCCGAACTCCTTAACTATACGCTCGGCAAGAGCGGCGCCTACTCCTTTAATCACGCCGGAACTAAGATACCGGAGCACCGCGGCTCTGTCTGTAAGCTCCACGGTTTTATAGCTTTGCATTTTCAATTGTTTGTCATAGATAGGGTGAATTGTCCATTCTCCGGAGACCTGCAACATCTCCCCTTCGGACACAGATAGAAAATTCCCGACTACGGTCTCTTCAGCATCTTCTGTCTGCAGCGACAGCACCGTATAACCGTTTTCGGGATTTCTGTAGCGAATACCTGATACGTAACCTTTTATAGTTTCCATGTTTTATTCGTAATTTCTTTTCATTTGTTCATAGAGCATCTGAGCAAGCCCCAGACTTTCTTTTTCCGTAGACTGTTCGGAAAGTTTCTGGATCATATTCTCTTCGTAGTATTCCACGAGAGTTCCCATGGAGCCGCTTTTTTCGGCTGCTCCGGTGGTTTTCCACATTTCTTTAAAGCACTGCTCTAAAAAGTAAGCTTCAAACTTCTTGCAGGCTCCCATGAGCTCATCATCGGTGGCCTTGGAAAAGTCCTTACCTTCAATACTCTTAGAAAGAACATCTTTATTGTTTTTAATATAATCGGTATAGAGATTACTGATAGAATTAATGTCCATATCCATGTGAGTACCTCAAAATTCCATAATTGTCCGATAACCTAATACAATTAATTCCTACGGAATTTATTGTCCCGGTAAAAAATTACGTTGTAATTTTTTACCTAAGGTTGTTGGCCTGTTGCATCATTTCGTCGGAAGCGGTAATGGCTTTGGAGTTTAATTCGTAAGCTCTCTGAGCTGTGATAAGGTTAACCATTTCATCCACTACCTGAACGTTGGAGCCTTCAATGTAGCCCTGTGTTACCTTGGTCTTCTGAACTGCTTCGGAAGTAGCTTCGTTTATGGGCTGTCCGCTGGCTGCTGTCTGTCTGAATAATCCTGAATCTGTCTTTTCAAGTCCTCCGGGGTTATTAAACTGTGTGATGCCAAATGTCACACCGAGAGATCTGGGATTATTGTTCTCATCGGGATAGCAAATGGTACCGTCGCCGGTTACGGTGATACGGCTTGATACGTAATCAGAACTGAAGGAAATGGGATTACCTTCCGTATCAAGTACCATAAGTCCGTCACTTGTGGTAAGAGCGATACCGCCTTCACTGTTCATTGCCCATGTGAAATTACCGTTTCTTGTGTAATAAGTATTTCCGTCTTCACCTCTTACGGAAAAGAAGCCCATTCCAGAAAGAGCAAATGCAGATGTGCTTTCACTTGCAAGTAATGCTCCATCCGTGAAAATGGATGTAATAGATGAGTTTCTGACACCTAAACCTACCTGTGCGCCTATGGGCTTATTCTCACCTGAAGCGCTGGTGGTCTTGGTCTGAATTGTCTGATATAACAGAGATTTAAATTCATTAACCTCTGTTTTATATCCTGCTGTATTTACGTTAGCAAGGTTATTTGCGATTGTATCAACGTTGGTCTGCTGTGCACGCATACCTGTTGCGGCTGTCCAAAGACTTCTTACCATGTGGAGCTCCTTTCATTAAACTCTGCCAAGCTGGTTGGCTGCGATATCAAGGGTCTTATCGTATGACTGGATTATTTTCTGGTTTGCTTCGTACTGTCTCGTGATGGCTATCAAATCAACCATTTCCGTTACTATCTGTACATTGGACATTTCCAGATATCCCTGATAAACCTTGACGTTGGGATTTTGATATGTAGCTCCTTCTACGGGTTGCAGGAGGTTTTCTCCGTACTTTTCCAAATAGTTATAATCTTCAAAATCGACGATACGTATCCTGGCAACTGCCACGTCGTCCTGATAAATGGTTCCGGTGGTATCGATCTTGGTTTCTTTTAACGGATCTATCTGTATATGTCCGTTATCACCCATTACGTAATTACCGTCCTTGGTAACGAGCCATCCCTCTTCCGTCAGGGTAAAAGAACCATCCCTGGTATACTTGGTGGAGGTTTCTCCTGCCTTGTTGGTAAATTCTATGGCGAAGAATCCGTCACCGGAAAGTGCAAGATCATAACTGTTATCGGTAATCTTAAAGGAACCCTGACTGTAATCGGTATAGTTCTCACCAATCTTTACGCCGGGAGTGTTAACACCCATTCTTTTAGGAATGTTGGCGCCGATGGTAGGGTCCTTAAGCCTGTAGGCCAGGACATCACTGAAAGCCTGGCTGGTAGAACCTTCTTTTTTAAAGCCTACTGTTGTAGAGTTGGCAAGGTTATTGGACAGCGTATCCATTCTATGCTGTTCATTGATCATTCCGGTATATGCTGTATAAAGTCCTTTAACCATGCTTTTCCTCCGATTTATTCGAAATCGCTCTTATATTCTGCCAAAAATTCTACGTATTTACCGGTTCCGATGGCAACTGCCGTCATGGAATCCTCAGCGGTCATGGCTGCAATGCCCATCTTCTGGGAGATAAGGTCTTCAAGTCCTCTGAGAAGTGATCCGCCTCCGGTAAGTACGATTCCGCGTTCACCGATATCGGATGCAAGTTCGGGAGGAGTAACTTCAAGTACGGAATGCACTGCGTCTACAATCTTTGCAGTGGTATCTTCAAGAGCTTCTCTGGTCTCTTCGGAAGAAATTCTTACGGTTACGGGAAGACCTGTAACTAAGTTACGTCCACGTACATCCATGAATTCTTCTTCGGGAAGCTTGAAAGCGCATCCGACTTTGATCTTAATGTCTTCTGCCGTTCTTTCACCGATCATCAGGTTGTGTTTCTTTCTCATATAACGGACGATCGCTTCATCGAAATCGTCCCCTGCTACCTTGATGGAAGTACTCTTAACGGTACTGCCGAGGGAGATAACAGCTATATCTGTGGTACCACCGCCGATATCTACGATCATGTTTCCGCAGGGCTTCGAAATATCGATACCTGCTCCGATCGCTGCCGCGATGGGTTCTTCTATGATGAATACTTCTCTGGCGCCTGCCTGATAAGTAGCATCTTCAACTGCCTTCTTTTCAACTTCCGTTACACCGCTGGGTACGCAAACCGCGATACGGGGCTTACGATAGGTTCTTCTTCCCATGGCCTTCTGGATGAAGTACTTCATCATCTTTTCAGTAACGGAATAGTCAGAAATAACACCCTGACGAAGCGGTCTTACGGCCGTGATATTTCCGGGTGTTCTACCGAGCATGAGACGTGCATCCTCGCCGATTGCTCTGATCTTATTGGTTTCTCTGTCGAATGCAACTACTGAGGGCTCTTTTAATACAACGCCCTTTCCTCTGATATATACAAGAACGCTGGCGGTTCCCAAATCAATTCCAATATCTGTATACTGCATTATTAGTTCCCTTTCTAATATTTCCGAATCATAATCTAATACTGGATAAATTATACAATAAGGATTTTCATAAAAAAAGAGGAACTAAAATATTTTTTGGATTCTTTATATTTTTATCGGCAGAATCCTAAAATAACTTTAGTCCCTTTTACTTTTATTTATTTCTGCTCATTGCTTCACGAGTCTTCTTGATGGCTTTGCCTACATAATAACCGGTATATGAGCCCTTTACCCTGGCTACCTCTTCAGGTGTACCCTCAGCTATAACGGTTCCTCCGCCGCTTCCGCCTTCGGGTCCCATGTCGATTATGTAATCGGCAGTCTTGATAACATCAAGGTTATGCTCGATAACCACCACCGAATTACCGCCTTCAACAAGCCTGTTTAAGATTTCGCAGAGCTTCCTTACATCTTCGAAATGAAGTCCCGTTGTGGGTTCATCCAGAATATAGATGGTCTTTCCGGTGCTTCTTCTTGATAATTCCGTAGCAAGCTTCACTCTCTGAGCTTCACCGCCGGACAGGGTGGTGGAAGGCTGTCCCAACTTAACATAGCCTAATCCCACTTCATATAAAGTCTTAATCTTGTCTCTTACTGACGGAACATTTTCAAAGAAAGTCACCGCCTCTTCTACTGACATATCAAGGACATCATATATACTTTTTCCTTTGTAAAGGCATTCAAGAGTCTCTCGATTATATCTCTTACCTCCGCAGACTTCACAGGGTACATAAACATCGGGAAGGAAGTGCATCTCTATCTTTATGATACCGTCACCCTGGCAGGCTTCGCATCGACCGCCCTTTACATTAAAGCTGAAACGTCCTTTTTTGTAACCGCGTTCTTTTGCTTCTTTGGTAGCGGCAAAAAGATCACGGATCTGATCGAATACTCCCGTATAGGTAGCCGGATTGGATCTCGGTGTCCTTCCTATAGGGGACTGATCGATGTCAATTACCTTATCAAGCTGCTCGATACCCTCGATGGTATCAAAATCCCCGGGGATCACTCTGGAGCGGTTTATGGTCCTTGACAGGTGCTTATAAAGGATCTCATTGGTAAGTGAGCTTTTTCCGGAACCGGAAACACCGGTAATACATGTAAATACTCCCAAGGGTACTTTAACATCTATATTCTTAAGGTTGTGTTCTCTTGCGCCTTTTATGGTCAAGAATCCTGTAGGCACACGTCTCTTTTCGGGGATCGGAACATATTTCTTTCCGCTTAAATACTGACCCGTAATGGATTTTTCCACCTGCATGATCTCTTCGGCAGTTCCCTGAGCCACAAGTTTTCCGCCCTTTGATCCGGCGCCGGGTCCGATATCGATAATATTATCGGCTTCAAGCATGGTATCTTCGTCGTGCTCAACCACCAGGACCGTATTACCCAGATCTCTTAAATGTTTAAGTGTCTTAAGAAGCTTATCGTTGTCCCTCTGGTGAAGGCCGATACTGGGTTCGTCAAGAATATATGTAACGCCCACAAGACCAGAACCTATCTGGGTAGCAAGGCGGATTCTCTGAGCTTCACCACCGGAAAGAGACGCGGTTCCTCTTGAAAGGGTAAGATAAGAAAGTCCCACATCCTTTAAAAAGCTTACTCGAAGATTGATCTGATTAAGAACCTGATGTCCGATAAGATCCTGCTGCTCAGTGAGCTTAAGGTTATTCAGGAATTCAAGCAGACTGTCAACGGACATATTGGTAATTTCATGAATGTTCAAGCCTCCGACGGTAACCGCAAGATATTCTTTTTTAAGTCTCATTCCGTTACATTCCGTACAGGGCGTAATGGACATAAAGCTTTCGTATTCAGCTTTGGCGCTTTCCGACGCAGTTTCTCTGTAGCGCATCTCACAGTTACGTATGATACCTTCAAAGGTCACCTTGTAGGTGCCGGCGCCTCGCTGGCTCTGATAATGGATCACGAACTGTTCGCCGTTGTTTCCGTATAGTAACAGCTTCTTTATGTTTTCGGGATAGTCCTTAAAGGGTGTATCCATGTCAAAATCATAAATCTGCATTAAGGATTCCATGATGGCATGGGTCCAGGATTTTTTGTCGCTTATGGAACCCCAGCCGTTAATGGCAATGGCGCCTTCATTTAAGGTAAGATTCTCATCGGGAATGATTAGCTTAGGTGAAAACTCCATTTTGTAACCAAGTCCGAGGCAGGCGGGACAGGCTCCGAAGGGGTTGTTAAAAGAAAAGCTTCTTGGCTCGATTTCCGGAATGCTTATCTCACAGTCGGGACATGAAAAACCTGATGAAAAAGAAAGGGGCTCTCCGCCTATTACGTCAACGTTAAGCAAGCCTTCCGCAATCTGTAACACATTTTCAACGGAATCCGTAAGTCGCTTCTGGATGTCCGGCTTAACTACCAGACGATCCACGATTATTTCGATAGTATGCTTAATATTCTTATCGAGAGCTATTTCTTCGGAAAGCTCATACATGCTTCCGTCAATAAGAGCTCTTACATAACCTGAACGCTTAGCCTTATCAAGCACCTTTTCATGCATGCCCTTTTTACCTCGCACTACGAGTGCAAGAAGCTGTATTTTTGTTCCTTCCGGAAGCTCCATTATTTTATCGACCATCTGGTCCACGGTCTGGTGGGTTATCTCTCTTCCACACTTCGGACAATGGGCAATACCGATTCGGGCATACAGAAGTCTAAAGTGATCGTAGATTTCCGTTACGGTACCCACTGTGGATCGCGGGTTTCTGTTGGTGGATTTCTGATCGATGGAAATTGCAGGAGAAAGACCTTCGATCCTCTCCACATTGGGTTTTTCCATCATGCCGAGAAACTGTCTTGCATAAGAAGAAAGAGACTCCATGTATCGTCTCTGCCCTTCTGCAAAAATAGTATCAAAAGCAAGCGATGATTTTCCGGAACCTGAAAGGCCCGTAAGTACCACCAGTTTATTTCTGGGTATGTCCACGCTTAAATTTCTTAAATTGTGTTCATTGGCTCCCCTTACTTTGATCACATCTTTTTTAGGGAGTATCTTTGTTACTTCTGACATCTGATTACTCTTTCTATGATAATTTATGAAAATAAATATTACTCTTCCAATCTGACTGAACTCTTGTGATAATATGCCGCCATGACTCTGTTTATATCACTTTCTGCGTCAGTTTTTATATCTTCTCTTTTACATAAAAACCAGGGCTTAAATCTGTAGGGCGAAAGTACAACATCCGAGGAATCCCCCGTCAAAGCTTCAACTCTCTCAAGATACTGGTTTCTGAACTGTTCGGCTTCACCGGTATGAATATAATAGTACGCTCCGTAAGGCGCATAGTTACCTGCCTGGTCACTCTGAAAATGAAATACAGTGAGTAATGCCAAAGCCCAAACAGGATATGCCCACCAATGCACAAATCCATCCGGGGGATTTTCTTTTTTACTCAGGTATTTCTGATATATGTGACCCGTGATCCAGACTTCATCTATTATAAGCATGATCTGAAATGTGATCTTAATGGCATTTACCACTCTTGCAAGGTCTATCCTGCCCGTCGCGTATAGATTAGGTGTAAAGCCTGTTGCATAAAAGCAGAAGCTTGCGGCTACGATAAGCCATGGAGCCCTGAATTTAAATTCTGCTTCTTTTACCATTCTGTATATAACAGGCAAAAGAAGAAGCATGAAAAGCAGTGTCCTGAATCCAAAAAACTTAGGGAGCCACTTAACCGCCGCTATGAATGAATAAATAACCGCCTTAACAGGTGAATAGCCCCAGCCCACATACCACTGAGCGCGTTTTTCGTTACCGGGGGCTGTTGCGGACTGTAAAAATGACAGTAAATACACTATTATTACGGGCGAAAGATATAAGCCCTTTTTCTTTGCATAAAAGAAAGTCATGCCGGTTACTATTGCAAGTATCAGAAGTCCCTGCAGGGCAGATACATAATTACTTCCTCCCACCAGAACCGAGAGTATGGTACCAAAAGTAATAAGTATTATAACCTTTCGTATATTTATCTTTTCATCCGAAAGATCATATCCGAGAGAAATTAATACAGCCGCAAAAAAAAGCATAAAGCTGTGACCGCCGATATAGTGAATGCCTGCATTGTACCAGTAAAATGCCTGCTGAGCGGAATACACAAGAGTCAAAAGCATTAAGGAACATATCGACATAAATGATATGGATCTATAAATATCAGCTTTAAACACATGCTTTGAAACAACACCTGCAAGACAGAGGATCGATACAGTGAATAATAAGATGAGAAAAGCAGGGCCTATCCAGTAGTACTGCTCTCCGAAAGCTGCAGGCATGAGCGACATCAGAAAAATAGATGAAAAGGTCCCCTGCCATGCATAAAAGCTGGTGTGTGCGCTGTCGTAGCACGCTGCCAGTATTTCTTTTATGCCACCGCCTTGTTCCACCGCCACTCGTACGTATCTTCCGTAGCTATAGTCATCGTAATAGGGCGCCGCATAAAAGCAAAGCCTGAGCATAGGCACAAGAGCTATTGCCAGGAGAAATACAAAACCTATGGCTGTAATGATCTCTCGCGGTTTCCATTGTAAGATTTTTTTCATTTATCTTCTCCTAATCCGGGAAAGTAAGCAATTCTTTTTTTAGTTCGAGCATTCTGTCTCTAAGAAGAAGGGCTTCCTCAAAGTTAAGCTCTGCTGCCGCTTTCTTCATCTTCTTATTGGTCTTTTCAATTTCTTTTTCAAGCTCTGCCCGGCTCATTGATTCAATATCTTTATCGGCCTTAATAGTTACCTTGTCAGCCGAACCTGAAATATGAATGATATCACGCACCGCCTTCTTAATGGTGGTGGGCGTAATATTGTGTTCTTTATTGTATTCTTCCTGAATCTTTCGACGACGGTTGGTTTCGTCGATCGCTTCACGCATGGAATCCGTGATGTTATCCGCATACATGATCACGCGGCCCTCGGAGTTTCTTGCCGCACGACCGATGGTCTGAATCAAGGATGTGGTGGAACGTAAGAAACCTTCCTTGTCCGCATCTATGATCGCCACAAGGGATATTTCCGGTATATCCAGACCTTCTCTTAAAAGGTTAATACCCACAAGCACGTCAAAAACATCCAGACGCATGTCACGTATTATCTCACTTCGCTCAAGAGTGTCAATATCTGAGTGGAGATATTTAACCCTAATGCCGGCTTCGGCAAGATAATCCGTCAGGTCTTCTGCCATCTTCTTCGTGAGGGTGGTCACAAGAACCTTGTTCTTTTTATCAGTCTCTTTCCTTATTTCCGAAATAAGGTCATCAACCTGTCCTTCCACGGGGCGCACTGAAATCTCGGGATCGAGAAGCCCGGTGGGTCGTATTATCTGCTCTGCTCTGAGAAGCTCATGATCGGCTTCGTAGGTTCCGGGGGTAGCTGAGACCATGAGCATTTTATCTATATGTCCTTCGAATTCATCAAAGTTAAGGGGACGGTTATCCATGGCGGAAGGCAATCTGAAGCCGTAATCAATAAGCGTTCTTTTTCTTGATTTATTGCCTTCGAACATTCCTCGTATCTGAGGAAGTGTTATGTGGGACTCGTCCACTATGATAAGATAATCGCCGTCAAAATAGTCCATGAGACAGGCGGGCGGATCTCCCGGTTTTGCACCCGCAAGATGCATGGTATAGTTTTCTATACCTGAGCAGAAACCGGTCTCGCGCATCATCTCTATATCAAAATTGGTACGCTCCGCTATTCGCTGTGCCTCTATCAATTTATCCTCTGACTTGAAATATTTGACTCTCTCATGCATTTCTTCTTCAATGCCCTTAATGGCACGCTGCATGGTCTCTTCTTCCACCACATAATGGGACGCGGGAAAAAGAACCACATGTTCAAGAGTCCTTAAGGTCTTACCCGTAAGGGCATCTACTTCGGTTATTCTGTCAATTTCATCACCGAAGAATTCAATTCTTATAAGATAGTCATTGCCATGGGAAGGAATGACTTCCACAACATCGCCATGTACTCTGAATCTGTTTCTTTCAAGATCCATATCGTTACGCTCATATTGAATATCGATAAGAGCATGAATCACTTCGTCTCGGTCCTTTAAGTCCCCGCGGCGAAGGGATACGCACATGGCTTTAAACTCCTTGGGGCTTCCCAGACCATAGATACAGGATACAGATGCTACAACTATTACATCCTTTCTTTCCGTAAGGGATGCCGTGGCGGAAAGTCTGAGCCTGTCTATCTCATCATTTATCGATGAATCTTTTTCTATATATGTATCTGACTGGGGAATATATGCTTCCGGCTGGTAATAGTCGTAGTAAGACACAAAATACTCAACCGCGTTCTCGGGAAAGAACTCCTTCATCTCGGAATATAGCTGTCCTGCAAGCGTCTTATTATGGGAAATAATGAGAGTAGGCAGGTTAAGCGCCGCAATGACATTGGCCATGGTAAATGTCTTACCTGAACCTGTAACGCCAAGAAGAGTCTCAAACTGGTTGCCCTGTCTGAAACCCTCAACAAGCTCCTTTATGGCCTCCGGCTGGTCACCGGTGGGTTTGAATTCCGAATGAAGTTTAAAATCCATATTTTTCCTTTAATCTGATTGCGAAAAAAATGATATACCGTTAGAAGTATATCATTTTCCCCTATGCATGTCTATAAATTTTGAAACATTTGTTTGTGTCGCTAATTCGTGTAGCCCAATTCATCCAGTGCCGTATCCGCTCTTTCAATATCATTTAAGCGGGGAACCGGTTTACCCATGGTCATCATATATTTTTCAGCGCCCTTTCCGAGAATCAGAATGGTATCACCTTCTTCAGCATCATTGATGGCTTTGGTGATCGCTTCATCACGGTCCACTATAAGTTCATAATTCGTAGCTTCAGGCACGGTTGAAACCATGGTATCCACCAGCATCTTGGGATCCTCAAATCTCGCATCCTCGATGGTGAAATAGTTGTAATCCGCATTGGCCGTGCAATACTCAGCCATATCGGTCCTTCTGTGAACATCGCGGGAGCCTCCCGCTCCTACCACGATCTTAAGTTTTCCCACTGTCATGGTGCTTCTTATATATTCAACAAGATTCTTGACAGCGTTGGCTGTATGAGCATAATCCACGATGACTCTGAAGGGCTGGCCGTGATCCACAATGGTCTGGCGTGCTTCAATAGGCGCAAGCTTCTCAATGCATCTTATTATATCTTCAACGGAAAATCCGAAGTGGTTAATGACGATGGTTACTGCCATTAAATTATATACATTGAATATCCCCGAGAGACTTGACTTTATTACATGAGTTCCCAACGCTCCCTTCATGGTAAAAGAAAGCTTACTGTATTTAATATCTATATCTTCAGCATATACATCGGCCTTCTCGTTAACACCGTATGTCACAACAGGTGCTTTAGCCGCCTCAATAAACATGTCTTTATAGGGATCGTCGGCATTTATGACACAGATGCCGTCTTCCTTGGTATAAGACATAAGCTTGCTTTTCGCCGCTCCGTAATTTTCCATGGTCTTAAAAAGATCAAGGGCATCTCTCGTGAGATTTGTAAAAATGGAAGCATCGAAACTGATCCCATCCATTTTTCCGGTACCAAGGCGTTCCCCGGTGGCTTCCATGGAAACGTATTCGCAGTCATCATTCATGAACCCTGATAAAGCTCTAAACAAATCTTCCTGCAAGGGTGTTGTGTAATCATTCTCCTGACTGTAGTTTTTGGAGCGAATTCCGTTGGTACCAATGTATCCTGTTTCATGTCCCAGCATATTTAAGATCTGAAACATCATTTCGGAAGTTGTTGTCTTTCCGTCGGTACCCGTAACTCCGATAAGTTTAAGCTTCTGAAGGGGATTTTCATAAAACTTATTGAGAATCTCATTCATGGTGCGTACAGTATCTTTAACTACGATAACGGGGACAGTGGTATCAACAGGATGCTCTGCCAATATACAAGTAGCACCGTTACTGACCGCAGCATCTACAAAATTGTGGCCGTCCACTGTAAGTCCCTTTACGCAAACAAAGAGGATGTTCTTCCCCTTTGTCCGTGAATCATCTGTAATTTTCTCTATTTCCAAATCATAATCACAGGAAATTAAATCTTTTAATTTCATTTATTTACCTAGTACTTCCTTGATAGCTTCGCGAATGATTTCAAGTCCCTTGGTAAGTTCTTCTTCCGTAATGGTTAAGGGAGGAAGAATCTTAAGAACCGCATCGCCGCGGCCTGCAAGTTCGATAATAAGCTTCTTTTCAAAGCATTTGTTTCTTACTTTAAGAGCTGCTTCTTTATCTGCAACGCGCGAAAAATCAATGCCGTAGATAAGTCCGATTCCGCGAAGAGATAAGTCCTTGCAGATAGGAAGGATCTTTTCGTCAGCAAACTTTTCGATAAGCTTGCCCTTTTTAACAACGGATTCGTTTAAGTCGGTATCCGCATTTATTTCGATCGCCTTTTTGGCAGCTACGAACGCAAGCTGATTACCTCTGAAGGTACCGTTATGTTCAGCGGGCTTCCATATATCAAGCTCTTCCCTTATGAGAAGAAGGGACATGGGGAAACCGTAACCGCCGATGGATTTTGAAAGTGTTACCATATCGGGCTTGATACCTGCTCTTTCAAAAGAAAAGAAGGAGCCAGTTCTTGAACATCCGACCTGAATATCATCAACGATAAGTAAGATGTCGTTTTCATGGCAGATCTTTTCAAGTCTCTTAAGCCATTCAACGGGAGCCACGTTGATACCGCCTTCTGCCTGAACTGTTTCAAGCACCACAGCAGCGGGCTTTTCAATACCGGAGTGATCATCATGGAGTATCGCTTCAAGATAATCAAGAGAATCAAATTTGACATCGGTTCCGTTGGCATAAGGGATAAAAGTCACGTCGTGAAGACCTACTCCTGCGCCCTGTCTGCTGGTTTCATCGGTAGTAAGGGCAAGGGAGCCGAGAGTCATACCATGGAATGCGCCCATGAATGCTATGATATTACTGCGTTTTTTATTCTTGCGGGCAAGCTTAAGAGCAGCTTCCACTGCGTTGGTTCCCGTGGAACCGCAGAACATGATCTTATACTGTAAATCCTTTTTATCAAGGATCTTTTCCTTGAAGGTCTCGATAAATTCTGCCTTAGCCTCGGTATACATATCCATGGCGTGGGAGATGTTATCATCCATTAAATAATCAACCACTGCCTTTTTAATAATGTCATTGTTGTGACCGTAGTTTAAAGCGCCGCATCCTGCAAGAAAATCAAGATATGCATTGCCGTCGGTATCATAGATGTAGGAACCCTTTGCCTTCTTAAATACAACAGGATATTTTCTGCAGTAGGAACGTACCACTGACTCATTCTTTTCAAAAACGCTTTGTAAATTGCTCATATTGCGCCTCCTAAACGTATTCCGGCTTTTTCGGAACCGTATTGTTTATAAAATAAATCTCGTACCACACAAGGAATGCGTAGACCGTGTAAATCTTACGTCCGTTATTCCATCTTCCGCTGTGGTGCTCGTCGAGAAGTCTCATAAGCTCCTCAACGTTAAAGAATTCTTTTACCCATTCTTTTTCGAACATCTCTTTTACAAGGCCGTACCACTTATCTTCGTGGAGCCAGTCCCTTATAGGCACTAAGAAACCGAGTTTCTTACGCTTTGACCACTCTTCGGGAATGGTCTTTTCAGCAGCCTTTCTGAAGGCATACTTGGTCTCGTAATTGTGTATTATGTACTTTAAGGGCACCTGCTCGCTCACCTTAAATACTTCTCGGTCCAGGAAAGGAACTCTAAGCTCAAGGGAGTTGGCCATGGTCATCTTATCAGCCTTTAAAAGAATGTCGTAGGGAAGCCATAAATTCATATCAAGATACATCTTCTTTAGAAGATCCGGCTTTCCTTCGATCTCTTTATATTTGGGACGTGTTACGTCCTGATATTTTCTCGCTGATTTAAATTCAGGTGAAAGAAGCTTGTCGGCTTCTTCATTATTCATGATAAAGGCCTGACCGATATAGGATTCTTCCAGGGTGGAACCCGCCTTTATCAAAAAGTGACGTCCCTTCATGTTGGGCATCTTCTCAGCCACATGCTTAAGAGCTCTTCTTATAGGGAAGGGAACGTGCATGTAACGCGCATATTCCTTGGGAGTCTCGTATTCATAGTAACCGCCGAAAAGCTCGTCGGCACCTTCACCGGAAAGCACAACCTTCACTTCCTTGGATGCCATGTTGGCAAGGTAGTAAAGGGGTACTGCGGAAAGGTTGGCATGAGGCTCGTCGGAGTGATACTGCACTGTAGGAAGAATATCAAAGAACATCTCCGGTGTGATATCTTTCTGTTTATGCTTCATGTTTAAGATATCGCAAAGTCCCTTGGCATCCGCGATCTCGTTAAAACCGGGAGCTGAGATATCTCCTGCGAAGCCTACCGTAAATGCCTTGTCCACATTGGCATTGGCAACGATGTAGCTTGAATCAACGCCGCTTGAAAGGAAAGCACCGACTTCCACATCACTGATCTTGTGATATTCAATGCTTTCTTTCATGATGTTATTGATCTTATCTACTACTGTATCAAGATCGTCATCATTATTTCTGTAATCGATATTAAAGTATTTGCGGATCTCCATCTTGCCGTCCTTATAAGTAAAGCAGTGTCCGGGATCAAGCTTAAATACATTCACAAAAAATGTATCCGTAGGAACGCTGTACTGATAGCAGAGATAGGTCTTTAACTGATCTTTGTTTAATTCCTTTTTGAAACCAGGATGGTGTAAAAACGCCTTTATTTCGGAACCGTACATAAAGAGTTCCGGAGTGTTGTAGTAATAAAAGGGCTTAATCCCGAAGGGGTCTCTTGCGCCGAAAAGCTGCTTTTTATTTCGATCCCATACTACAAAGCCGAACATTCCGCGAAGCTTATCCACGATATCGGTACCGTATTCTTCAAAACCATGGACAATAACTTCCGTATCGGAATTGGTCTTAAATACATGACCTTTTTTAATTAATTCTTCGCGAATCTCTTTGTAGTTATATATTTCTCCGTTAAAGTTAACAACTAAGGATTCGTCCTCATTAAACAAAGGCTGATTTCCCAGGTTTAAATCTATGATGCTGAGTCTTCTGAATCCCATGGCAATAGAATCATCCGTAAAGAAGCCTTCTCCGTCGGGGCCTCTGTGGATTATGGAATCCGCCATGTCCTTCACGATCTTTTTCTTTTTATCCACATCTAAATTGTCAACAAAGCCTGCCAATCCACACATTTAAATAAAAACTCCTTTATATGGTATGAGTAAACTCTTTGTATTTCTTTTTGTAATTCAATGCTCTCAGCACAAGATATACTCTGTGCTTAAAGGCTCTGTCACTCTTATAGTGAAGAGGATCGCATTTAATGCCGGCTTTCCAGAGCTTGAGCGCTTCTTTTTTATACTTCTCATCAAAGATATATTTCTTGATGACCGACTTGGGCACCATGGATAAAAGAACCTCCTTGGTAAGAAGGGTGAATTCTCTTTCCTGTCTGTCAAACACGTCGGAAATAAGTGTTGTGATAAGGTTCTTACCCATGTAGGCAAGATAGTAACTGGAACGCGCCTGGCGGGGATTTATTTCCATTACCTTAAAGTCACCTTCACGTTCGTCATATTTAAGATCGAATTCCGCAAAGCCCGTATAGTGAATGCTTTCAAGGAAATTCTTAAGCTTCTCAACAGTTTCTTCAGTCTTACCGAACATGTTAAAACCATTTATCAAAACCGTGCAGTTACCGATGGCTGAAGGGCTGTGTTCCTGTAATCCGATCTGGGCAAAAGAAGCAAATTCCGCATGGCCCTGAGAATTACAGTAAAATACGCAGTCAAAAAGTCTTGTGTCATCGCCGGGAATAAATTCCTGCACTATAAGATTCTCTCTATAGCCTGATTCTTTTACCTTGTTGATAAAGTTAATGGCATTATCGGGGGTTGTTGCCTTAAATACCTTGGGCTGTCCCTCAAAATGATGCTTGCCGTATTCAATGCCGTCACCGGGCTTTATGATAAGGGGATACACCATATCTTTAGGTATGGGAGCCGTTTCTTTTTCCATGCAGTCGTAGATCACGAAACGCGCAAAGGGAAGTCCGGAACGTCCATAGGTATTATAGAATTTATCCTTAACAAGAAGGGTATCCACTATTTCAAGGCTTGGTATATTAAAGACAAAATAGGGTTCCAGGGCCTCTCTGTTTTCTGCCAGAAGTCGCACATACACGTCATGGCAGGGAATAAGAAGAGTCTTTCCGTTTTGGATATGCGCCTTTCCGTAAGCTGTGAGAGCATCAACAAATCCTTTTTTTGTCTTTAGATCACTGTGATACTCGATGTTCACTATGGAAGAGTACTGAGTGAATCTGATGGGCTCCGTAGCGATCACATCAACGGGTGCTTCGTATCTCTCGTGATGGCAGCGGGCCATATAATATGTATTCATGTCCGAGCCGATAAGGCAGATATTATGCTTCATGTTAATCCTCTTTGTAAATTCTGGGGATGCTTGAGTCTAAGTTGGTCATGAGTTCGTACATTGTGGTCATTACGTGACGGGTAATGCTTCTTATGGGAATCTCTCCTCCGAAAACCGTCACTCTGTCGTGTCGTTTTACGGTATCATCCACAAGCGCTTCGCACATACCCATGCCGATCTCTCCGATTATCCTGTATTTCTTTCCGTTTATTGCAACAAAAGAACCTACTCTCTTTCGATTTATGCCATCTCCGTAGCCTACGTCTATAGTTGCCACATATTCTTCTTTTTCAGCTTTATGTAAGAGGCCGTATCCCACATACTCACCCGGGTTAACTCTTTTAACCTGTATGACCTCGGAATAAAGCACCATGGCTGTTTTAAGGTTAAGCTCCTGATAGGGCTTGCAGGGAGGCACGTGGTGGCGGCTGTTTTCAAATTCCCGCTTAATGCGACGCAGTCTGTCTTTAAAGGAATCAGAATATCTGGGCATTAAGTTAAATCCGTAAAGCACTATGCCGAAGCGCACCGCATTGGTAAAGCTCTGCTTGTCATGGGCTGCAATGGTCTGGGACTTATCGATATGAACCATGGGGATCCTCGTAAGATCAATGTCCTTGGTCATATCTATGAATCTTTCTAAGTTTCTTTCGTATTCCGTATCCTGAATTCCCGTGGTATGGAAATGAGTGAACAGGCCTTCAATGGTAAGAAGTCTGTTTTTATCGATCTCCTCCAGGACCTTCTTAAGTTCAGCAGGGTCCTTGAATCCCAGGCGGTTCATGCCGCAGTCAACCTTTATATGAAGCTTAAGCTTGCATCCCGATGCAACTATCTCTTTGAAAGTGTCCATGTCATTGACACAGACGGAAATATTCTTTTCTTCACAGGTTGAATAATAACCTTTATGAATGGGCTGCAAAAGAATGACCGGAAGCTTCTCTTCGTATTCCCTTACCTTAAAAGCTTCTTCAAGCTTTGATACGGCAAAAGCATTGATACCGCCTTTTTTTAACGCAGGTATGATGCCGTAACCATGACCGTAGGCATTACCCTTAACAACAGCTATGTAATACTGATGGGGGTAGGCTCTGCAAAGGTTTCTTGCGTTAGCTTCAAGAATGGAATTGTTAACCTCGATGTAAGTATTTCTGTACCTGAATTCCGTCATTCTTTCTCCTTTCATAAATCCTAACAGATAAAGGCCTTATATAAAAGCCATAATTTTGCTGATTTTATGGTAAAAAATGCTATAACCCCGGGGCAAAACCACAGGGTTATTTAGTCTAGTTAATCTTGTCTTTTATGTAATTTAAGGCAAAATCCAGCTGATTATCAAAGCTTTCTTCTGCATAATAAGCATCGGAATCGAATTCCACTTCATAGTCGGGTGCAAGACCTTCGCCATGTATGCATACACCTGAAGGAGTGAAATATCTGGATGTGGTAATCTTCATGCCGGAGCCGTCACTGAAGGGATATATGGATTGTACAATACCCTTTCCGAAGGTGTTGGTTCCGATCAGAACACCAAGATCATAATCTCTGATAGCACCGGACATAAGTTCCGAAGCGCTGGCTGTATAGCCGTTTGTTAAAACCGCAAGAGGGATCTCAATGGGAGTCTTTCCTCGGCTCACATAATCCTCACGGTTTCCATATTTATCTTCCGTATATGTAATGATACCTTCAGGAAGGATCTGCTCACATATTTCGAGAACGGTATCAAGGTTTCCGCCGCCGTTACTTCTAAGGTCGATTATAAGACCCTTCATATTTTCAGCATTAAGAGCACCGTATGCTTCTTTGAACTGTTGGGAGGTAACTTCATCGAACTCCGTGATCTTAATATATCCGATGGAATCTTCCTTCATTTCATAGGTTACCGTAGGAGTTGTCACCTTGCCTCTCACTACCGTTACATCAAAGAAATCAGCTACGTTATTTCTCTTGATGGTGAGGACTACATCAGTGCCTTCGGGTCCTCTTATAAGGTTAACCACTTCTGTAAGGTTAAGACCTGTCACTTCTTCTCCGTCAACTTTAATGATATAGTCACCGTCTCTTAAATCAGCACGACTTGCGGGAGAATCGGGAAATACACCTGTTAACTGAGGATATCCTGTTTCTTCATCCATGGATACGTATGAACCTATACCGTAATAAATACCTTCCGATGACATGAACAATTCATTCATGTCTTCTACGGTGTAGTACTCAGCATAGGGATCGTCAAGGGAGAGAAGCATTGATTTATAGATATTCTCTCTCATTAATTCCGGATCGATATTTTCTTCAAAAAGAAAGTTGTCCAGTATCTGCTGATATATAAACTCTGCTTTATCGGCTACAGTATCATCAACAAGATATTCATCGGATGATACATTTCCCGGTGTGATATTAATGCCGCCGCCCAATGAGAAGAGGCTGCTTCTTATTAATCCGGTAATATAATATACGGAAACCACCGTTATTGATATGGCCAGCATTATAGCCATGCCGATGGCCATCCCTATAAACAGGCTTCGTTTCTTTTCACTTTTTATTTTGTCTTCCATAACTTTTGCTCCGATTTATTTGAAATAGTCCCAAGGACTTACGTATTCCCCGTTAAGTCGAACACCGAAATGCAGGTGGTTACCGGTGGAACGTCCCGTGGTACCGACTGCCGCAATCTTCTCGCCCTTGGTAACAAGATCACCTGATTTAACATAAAGCGCGCTGGCATGCATGTAGATCGTGTAAAGACCGCCACCGTGATTTACCATTACATAGTTACCCATGGACCAATGGAAGTCTGCTGCCACCACCTGTCCGTCGTAGGCACAAAGAATGGCGGAACCTGCTGCAGCGCCCAGGTCGATACCGCTGTGATATGACTTTGCACCCGTAATGGGGTCGGTTCTCCAGCCAAAATCATCGGTAACTCTTATGTATGCAGGACAGGGCCACTGGAATTTACCGCCGTCATATGTAAGCTTTATGCCGTTAGCTGCGGCAATGGCTTTCTGTTCTTCCAGGATCGCTGCTTCCAAAGCTTCGATGATCTCTGTCTGAGCCGCTATATCTTCTTCGAGATCGTTGATCTCGGCATTTTTAGATGCTATCTGTTTATCATAAGAATTTAACTGCTGTTTCTTTTCCGTAAGAAGAACCTGAAGCGATGCTTCCTCTTCTTCCTGCGCCGCCTTGGCAGTGTCCAAAGCTTCTTTTTCAGCTTCTAAGGAAGCCTTGCATAATTCTACCCACTCTCGCTGAGCAGTATATTCCGTAAGCTTTTCTCTGTCATAAGCCGAAAGCTTTTCAATGTAATCGGCCTTGGTAAGAAAATCGCCATAGCTCTTGGCACTGAGCATAAGCTCTAAGTAGAAGGTGTCACCCTTCTCGTACATGAACTTTATGCGTTCCTTCATGGCTTCATACTGAGCTTTTTCCGTAGCTTCGGCTTCGGCGAGTTCTATTTTTATCGCTTCGATTTCAGCTTCTTTTTCAGCAATAAGACCGTTTAATTCATCAATCTTGGTCTGGATGGTAATGATCTCGGTATCAATTTTCTTAATATACTGACTGATATCGGATTTAAGGCCTTCCAGCTGCTTTTTGATAGCCTTGGCATCGGTTAGGTTATTCTGTAACTGCTTCTTCAAGTTGGAAGAATTGCTTATTTCGTTTTTCTTTTTCTGTATGCTTTCGTTGGTGATACCCGAAAGGGAAGTGGCACTTGCCTTGGGGGCTTCCACGGTACACAGGACGGACAGAGCTATTAAAATACAGAGTATTTTTTTAATTCTTTTCACGCTCTTCCTTCTCCTCCCTTAAACATGTAAATGTTTTCTTACTGTTATAAAGCTTCCGAAGAAGCCGATGCCCACGCCCACAGCAAGGGACACGGGAAGCAGAACCGAGAAGACTTTATCCACACTTAAGAAGTTTAAAAGTGAGGAAAGCACCGAAAACTGCTCTGTCACAAATGTAAGGGCACGATTATATACAAAATAAATAACCGCCAGGGGAATCGCCGCACCGATAAGACCGATGAGCATACCCTCGATCACGAAGGGCGCACGTACAAAGAAGTCTGTGGCACCTACGTATTTCATGATGGATATTTCCTCGCTTCTTACGGAAATACCGATCGTAACCGTGTTGGAAATAAGGAACACGGATACAGCAAGAAGGATTCCGATAATACCTACGGAAACATAGCCTATGAGTTTATTGGCGCTTGACAAGGTAAGCGCTGTGAGTTCGCTTCTCTTTACTTCTCTTACGCCGGGAATCGATTCAATATAAGTAACAAGTGAAGCCTGCATTGAGACATCATTTAAATAGATTTCGTAGTTGGAAGAGCCTGCTAAGGGGTTCTCCGTGAAGCCCTCACTGTATTCTCCCAGATAGTCTTCCTTGAAGGTTTCCCATGCTTCATCGGCGGACACGAAATTGAGTGCGGAAACTTCCGCGCGTTTACTGATCATTTCGCCGATCTCATCTATTCTTTTATCAGTTATGTCTTCATCAAAGAATACTACTATGCAGACGCCTTCTTCAGCAGTCTTTACGATGTTTTCGAAATTCGCAAGTATCGCATAGAAGATACCGAAAAGAAAAAGACAGGCTCCGATGGTCGCAATTGATGCAAGGGAAAACAGTTTGTTTCTGAATATGTTTTTAAAGCCCTGCCAGAGGGTGTAAAAGAATGTACTAATCCTCATCGATATATACCCCTCTTTCCTGGTCGCCGATAACAACGCCCTTCTTTAATGTGATAACTCTCTTCTGCATCGCATTAACTATATCCTTGTTGTGGGTAACCATGATAACCGTGGTTCCGTTCTCATTGATTTCTTCAAGAAGCTTCATGATTTCCATGGAGTTCTTGGGATCGAGGTTACCTGTCGGCTCATCCGCAAGAAGAATACAGGGCTTATTTACCAGAGCTCTTGCAATGGCAACTCGCTGCTGCTCACCGCCGGATAAACGGTTGGGCTTTACTCGATACTTGCCTGCAAGTCCTACAGTTGACAGTATCTTAGGTACGTTTTTTCTTATCTCTTTTCCGGGCATCTGAATGATACGCTGTGCAAAAGCAACGTTTTCATAGACGGATCTGTCCTTAAGAAGACGGAAATCCTGGAATACTACGCCGATATTACGACGGAACTTGGGAATGCGGCCGTGCCGGATCTTCTTTAAGTTATAATCAAGAACATACACGTTACCTTCCGTAGGGACAAGCTCTCTTAAAAGAAGCTTTATAAGAGTGGACTTACCGGAACCGGAATCGCCCACGATAAACACGAATTCGCCCTTCTTGATGCGAAGACTCACATCGCAAAGTGCCGGCTGGTTGGTGCCGTATGCCTTACTGACATGGTCTAAGACGATTACCTCGTCATCCTCCATGTATTTTCTTTTGTTTCTCATCTGTGGTGTCATTAATCGTACCCCAATGTTTTTTTATACAATAAATGAATACAATAAATTGCGGTGCAATTTATTGTCATGTATTGATTATCCGCAGGATAATCAGTACTCTATGCTCTCCATGTATTTCATGTATTTAACTACCATGAGAGCGATCTTAAATGTGATGGCATCTTCAAAGACTCTTAAGTCTAAGCCTGTAGCTCTCTGGAGCTTATCAAGTCTGTATACAAGTGTGTTTCTATGAATAAAGAGCTGTCTTGATGTCTCTGATACGTTTAAGCTGTTTTCAAAGAACTTATTGATGGTTGTAAGAGTTTCTTCATCGAAATCATCAGGGCTCTTGCCACCGAAAATTTCTTTAATGAACATCTTGCAAAGAGGAATGGGAAGCTGATAAATAAGACGTCCGATTCCAAGCTCTGAATATGCTACAACATTTCTGTCGCTGAAGAAAATCTTGCCTACATCCATTGCCATTTTAGCTTCCTTGTAGGAGCGGCTCACTTCTTTGATCTCGCCAACGGCTGTACCGTAGGCAATGTGAACATTCATGATTCCTTCTTTTTCAAGACAGGAAATAACGGCAAGAGCGGTTTTCTCCACCTCGCGCTTCATATCCGGTACATCTACTTCTTTTACGATGATAACATCATTTTCGTCCACAGCGGTGATAAAGTCTTTGTTATTTGTGCCGAAATGAGTACGCACTACTTCGAGCACATTGTTATCCTTGCTCTGGGCCGATTCGATGATCATGGCAACACGCTTGACATCAGTCGCAATATGAAGCTTTTTGGCTCTGCTGTATATATCTACCAAAAGAAGGTTGTCAAGGAGCAGGTTCTTAATGAAGTTATCCTTGTCAAAGCGCTCTTTGTAAGCTGTGATCAGATTCTGGATCTGGAATGCCACCATCTTACCGATCATGTAAACATCATCACCGGTACCGAGTACCACCAGGATATATTCCACCTGCTGCTCATCATAAATCTTAAAATACTGGTAGCCCTGAATTTCCTGAGAATCTGCCGGGCTCTGGGCAAAATCCCTCGCAGGCTTCACTACATCAGGCATGTGACCCGTAGTATTTACCACATCCTTACCGTCCGTGTCCACAACACACAGGTCCACTCTCGCAATAGCCTTCAATCCATCAATAGTAGTCTGCAAAATCTGATTGGATATCATAACGTCCCCACTTTCCTTGGTCTATTAGTAATAATAACTATGGATTTTAGGGTATAAAAACCCCTTATTTGACAATTCTTATACCATTTTATACTAATTTGACATGGAAACCAACCCTAAAGTTAGTCTTTTTTGTGAATTTTTTAAATTCCCGAGATTTTATTGTGCACTTTTATACTATTAAAAATAACCAAAAGAGGAACCGTCGCTTCGGTTCCTCTCTTATCGTGTCTTATTTTATCTTTCTTATCCTGCCGTCATCACTTATCTCAATTACGCGTTCTTTATATAAATGACCCACAGCCTTCTTGAATTCGTTTTTGCTCATGCCGGTTTCTCTGGTGATCACATCCGGTGATGCCTTCTCAGTAAATGGAAGTACGCCATCGTATGAATCAAGAAGCTTAAGAAGCTTATCCCCGTCTTTGTTTATCTGTTTATAGGACTTATCTCTGACGCTTAACGTAAGCTTTCCGTCCTCTCGTACTGCAGTGACTCTGGCTGTTATTGTTTCGCCGGCAACTATGTTTCCATACTGCTCTTTCTTAGGGATCAGTCCCTGATATTTATCATCAACTGCCACAAAAGCGCCGAAGTTATCGCTGATCTCATAAACAACGCCCGTAACTTCGTCATCTTTTTTATAATCCGAATCGCTCCTAAGATAGGGGTAAACCTTCATGGTGGAAGCTATTCTTCCCGATTTATCAAGGTATACGCCTACAAGGCAGTCATCTCCCGCTTCTACTCTCTTCGTCTGTTCTTTAAAGGGTAAAAACAGATCCTTCTCAAGCCCCCAGTCAAGGAAAGCTCCTATTTTTGATACTTCCTTTACCTTAAGTCTTGCCACTTCATGAAGAGATACAAGGGGCTGTGTCGTAGTTGCGATCATGCGGTCCTGCGAGTCAAGATAAAGAAATACTTCTATACCGTCGCCGCGCTTTGATCCTTCCGGCACATACTTCTTAGGCAAAAGAACATGCTCGTTCTTTTCAGGCACCTTTTTTTCCTTTAATTCAGCAGGTACAAGATAGGCGCCAAACTCTACCAGCTTTTCAACGTAAAGAGTCTGTCTCTTTGCTAATTCAAACATCTAAATTCCTCCGGTTATTCCGTTCCAAGTTTAAGTTTAAAAATAATAAAAGAGGGAACTGATCTCTCAGTTCCCTTAGCAGGGCTACAAGGATTCGAACCTTGAAATGACGGAGTCAGAGTCCGTTGCCTTACCGTTTGGCGATAGCCCTATATATGCTCGCTTTCGCTTGACACTAGGCTAGTATATAAGAAATGATTTCATTTTGCAAGTACTTTTTTAAATTTTCTTGTTTTAAATTTGCGCCCGAGTAAATTGCTTACCCGGGCGCATCTCTTAGTAAAAATTATGCGTAAAAATCAACGTTTCCTCCGATATGAGGATTAACGCTTCTTTCCATAGCGGCACTGTCAATCATGTTTACCAGGCCTTCTCCAAGAGATTCATTGGTATCCATGGCTTTGCTGAGTACTGCTATACCGATTTGGTCGTTCTTCTGTAACTCTGTGAGTCCTAATGAAATGTTGCTGATGTTCATCAGTAAATCCTCCTTCGCACCAACTGGTACTAAAAGTGTACTGTGAAAGCATTATAACTCTATTAACAGGATTTGTGAACACCTGTGCTTTAACGCGTTACACAGCGTCATAAAAGAAAAAAAGCGAGAGCCGAAGCTCTCGCTTTTATGTTTCTATCAAGCCTTACCATCAGAACCAAGAACGTTAACGATCTTGTGAGCAACCATGTCCTTAACAGCCTGACGAGCGGGCTTAAGGTACTGTCTGGGATCGAAGTGATCGGGATGCTCTGCGAAGTACTTTCTGATGTTACCTGTCATAGCAAGACGGATATCGGAGTCGATATTGATCTTACATACAGAAAGTGTAGCTGCCTTACGAAGCTGTTCTTCAGGAATACCAACAGCATCAGGCATGTTTCCGCCGTACTGGTTAACCATCTTAACGAATTCCTGAGGAACTGAAGATGAACCGTGAAGTACGATGGGGAATCCGGGAAGACGCTTTGAAACTTCTTCAAGAACGTCAAAACGAAGCGGAGGGGGAACAAGGATTCCGTCAGCGTTTCTTGTACACTGAGCAGCTGTGAACTTGTAAGCGCCGTGAGATGTTCCGATTGCGATTGCAAGGGAGTCACATCCTGTACGTGTTACGAATTCTTCAACTTCTTCAGGTCTTGTGTAGCTTTCGTGACCTGATTCTACTACTACTTCGTCTTCGATACCTGCAAGAGTACCAAGTTCTGCTTCTACTACTACGCCGTGAGCGTGAGCATATTCAACTACCTGCTTTGTAAGAGCGATGTTATCTTCAAAAGACTTAGAAGAAGCATCGATCATAACAGATGTGAATCCACCGTCGATACAAGACTTACATAATTCAAATGTATCGCCGTGATCAAGGTGAAGAGCGATGGGGATTTCAGGGTTTTCAGCTACTGCTGCTTCTACAAGCTTAACAAGATATGTATGATTTGCATAAGCTCTGGCTCCCTTGGATACCTGTAAGATTACAGGGCTCTTTAATTCGCCAGCAGCTTCTGTAATACCCTGTACGATTTCCATGTTGTTTACGTTGAAAGCACCAACTGCGTATCCGCCGTTGTAAGCCTTCTTGAACATTTCGGTTGTTGTAACTAATGCCATTACTTTTTCCTCCATTAAATTTTTAAATATCTTAACACATCAGTGTAACGATAACTTAGTAAAAACTCTGTCGAAATCGATTATACAGTAAAACTTTAAGTATTTAAAGTATTTTATACTTCAAACATTAAATCTGCATAAGAAGGAATAGGCCAATATTCCTTGTCCACGATTTTTTCAAGTCTGTCAGCGGGAGCACGAAGTGCGGCCATTGCAGGAACCACATTGTCCTTGAAGTAGAAGGCTCTTTCTTTCTGGTTCTTCATGACGATACCGGTCTTTCTCTTTTCCTTCATGCTTTCAAGTGCCTGCTGCATTTCGGTGATGTTGTCATTGACCTGCTTAAGCATCTGCATGGGTACTATGGGTTCAACTCCTGCCTGCTTCATCTGGTTTACGGTTTCAGCAAGCATTCCTGCATATTCCATAGCGGCGGGAATGATCTGCTTCGAAGCCATGGATGTCATGGCATGAGCTTCGATATTCACTGTTCTTGAATACTGCTCGTAAAGGATCTCCGCTCTTGATTCAAGCTCGGATCTTGTAAATACTCCGAATTTTTCATAAAGCTTAACGGCCTTCTCGGTCTTAATGGTATCAACCGCATCCACCATTGACTTTAAATTGGGAAGTCCGCGACGTTCGGCTTCTTTTACCCAGGCATCGGAATAGCCGTCACCGTTAAAGATAATGCGGTTATGCTCTGTCATATATCTCTTGATGAGATCGTGAACGGCAAGACCGAAGTCATCGGCTGCTTCAAGTTCATCAGCCGCCTCGCAGAAAGCTTCTGCAACGATTGTATTGAGTACGGTATTGGGGCTTCCGATGGAATCGGAGCTGCCAACGGATCTGAATTCGAATTTATTTCCGGTAAATGCAAAAGGTGATGTACGGTTTCTGTCTGTAGCATCGATGGCAAAATCGGGAATCGTGGATACACCGGTCTTTAAGACCTTATTGCCCTTCAAGGTGCTTGCTTCACCTGTCTCCACAAGCTGTCTTACCACGTCATCAAGCTGTTCCCCGAGGAATACGGAAATAATTGCGGGAGGTGCTTCTGAAGCTCCGAGACGTAAATCGTTACCGGGGCAGGATGCACTCTGGCGAAGCAAATCCGCATGAGTGTCTACAGCCTTTAAAATACATGCAAGTACCAGTAAGAACTGGATATTTTCGTTGGGTGTTTCACCGGGATCCAAAAGATTTATGCCATCATCGGTACTGAGGGACCAGTTGTCATGCTTACCGGAACCGTTAACTCCCTGGAAGGGCTTCTCGTGAAGAAGGCATGCAAGGCCGTGTCGCTGTGCAACCTTTTTCATGATTTCCATGGTAAGCTGGTTATGGTCCATGGCAATGTTGGCTGTTTCATAGATAGGAGCAAGCTCGTGCTGTGCAGGCGCAACCTCATTGTGCTGGGTCTTTGCCGTAACACCAAGCTTCCAAAGCTCCACATTTAAATCGTTCATGAAGGCACCGATTCTTTCTTCAATGGTGCCGTAGTAATGGTCATCAAGTTCCTGACCCTTGGGAGCCGGAGCTCCGAAAAGAGTACGACCTGTAAAAATAAGGTCTTCTCTCTTTAAATATGTATCACGGTCCACAAGAAAATATTCCTGTTCGGGACCGACGTTGGGGAACACCTTTTTGCTGGAGGTGTTTCCGAATAATCTTAAAATACGTAAAGCCTGTTCGTTTATAGCCTCCATGGATCTAAGTAATGGAGTCTTCATATCGAGAGCTTCACTGGTATATGAACAAAAAGCTGTGGGAATACAAAGAATAGTGCCGATGGCATCTTCTTTTAAGAATGCAGGAGAAGTCATATCCCATGCTGTATAGCCTCTCGCTTCGAAAGTAGCGCGAAGGCCGCCTGAAGGGAAGCTGGATGCATCGGATTCACCTTTTATAAGTTCTTTTCCCGAGAACTCAAGCAAGCACTTACCCTCTGCGTCGGGATGCTTGATAAATGCGTCGTGTTTTTCCGCAGTGATACCTGTAAGAGGCTGGAACCAATGTGTATAATGGGTCGCTCCGTTTTCGATAGCCCACTTCTTCATGGCCTGTGCCACCACATCGGCAGTTTTAAGTGTAAGTTCGCCGCCGTTATCACGAACACGCATTACTTCCGCAAAAACTTCCTCTGGAAGATAATCTCTCATCTTCGCTACGGTAAAGACATTTTTCGCAAATATCTCTTCTACGTTTATGTTTGTTCCCATGCTGCTTCCTCGTTTTTCTTTTTACTTTACGTGAAATTTTAAACCACAAAAACACTCTCGGTCAATATCGCACTTTTAAAAATAAGGCTTTTTTGGCGATTCCCTTTGTGTAATATGTTTAATCCTTGTTTTTAACTCGCAAAATATCATATTCTTCGGGCTTTTCCGAAAGGGTGATCATTAGTTTCTGTCTTGAATGGGGGCAGGACTCCATTTCTGTGCCTTCCTCATCTTTAATAGAAAGAACCTTAACTCTGACATTGTCCCCGGAAGGCTTCATGATTTCAATCTCGTCACCCACGGTAAACTTGTTCTTTTGCTCAATGAAAGCCACATTTCCTTCTGCCTTTTCAACCGTTCCCAAATAGATGTATTCATTGACATAGGTGTTAGAATCATAAACCTGGCTGTTTTCATCGGGCTTTCCGTAATAGAAGCCTGTACTGAAGTTTCTGTATGTGCACTTTGCTATTTCTTCCTTGTACCAGTCCATATTCTGACGATACTTGTCAACAGATTCAAGACAGTCATCTATTGCCTTACGATAAGTCCTTGCGACCGTTGCAACGTAGAGGGCGGTTTTCATGCGGCCCTCGATCTTAAAGCTGTCGATCCCTGCTTCGATAAGATCGGGAATATGCTCTATCATGCATAGATCCTTTGAGTTAAAAATAAAGGTTCCTCTCTCATTTTCATAAACGGGCAGGTATACTCCGGGACGCTGCTCCTCCACTACCGCATATTTCCATCGGCAGGGATGAGTGCAGGCGCCGTGGTTGGCATCTCTTCCCGTGAAGTAATTGCTGAGTAAGCATCTTCCCGAATAAGAAATACACATTGCTCCGTGAATAAAGCACTCTATCTCCTTATCTTCCGGTATCTTCGAGCGTATCTCTCTTATTTCATTTAAAGAAAGCTCTCTTGCTGCAACAACACGCTTTGCTCCCAGTTTATACCAGAAATTGTAGGTTTCATAATTGGTATTGTTGGCCTGAGTGGATACGTGGATCTCAATCTCCGGGCATATTTCACGAGCCATCATGAACATGCCGGGGTCTGCGATTATAAGCGCATCCGGCTTCATTTCCTTTAATTCTTTAAAATATTCCCGAGCTCCGTCCAAATCATAATTGTGAGCTAAAATATTGGCGGTAACATGAACCTTTACACCATGAGCATGGGCAAATTCAATACCTTCACGCATTTCTTCCGGTGAAAAGTTCTTCGCCTTTGCTCTCAGTCCAAAGGCTTCTCCGCCTATAAAAACGGCATCCGCGCCGAACATTACCGCTGTTTTAAGCACATCTAAGCTACTTGCGGGTACAAGCAATTCAGGTTTTTTCATAAATAATACTACCTCTTAACGCTGATGGTGACTCCGTCCCCTATGGGAAGTATCACCGTTGTAAGTTCCTCATTATGGGTGAGTTCGTAAAGATAATCACGCATTCTTTTGTAAATGGTGCGATTGCGTCTCTCCACCGCAAATTTTGATTCCAGAATATCCCCGTCCTGCATTACATTATCCGAAAGTAAGGTTCCGCCGGATCTAAGTCTTTTCATAATATCCGGAAAGAAATTAATGTACTGTCCCTTGGCTGCATCCATGAAAATAAAATCATAGGTGTCAGTCAATTCCTTTAACACTTCCGTTGCGTCCCCTTCGATCAGAGTGATGCGGTTTGAAGCATTGAATTTTTCGAAGTTCTCCCTTGCCACCGGGATTCGCTTCTCGTACTTCTCTATCGTGGTGATGTGTGACTCTCCGGGAAGGTTTTCTAACATCAACAACGAAGAAAAACCAATGGCTGTTCCCACTTCCAAAATGTTCTTTGGCTGTGTTTGCTTAAGGAGATACTTTATTAACTGCTGCATCTCCTTTCTGATGATCGGCACATTGGTTTCTATTGAATACTGTTCTAATTTATCCAGTTCTTCGGAATTAGGTGACGCAAATGAATTTATAAAGGATGTGATTCTTTCACTTTCGATCATTCTTCTTCCTCTTCCTCATCCTCCGGATCCATGGCGGCACACATTTCTTCCGTGGTCATGGAGGTGTTTAATGTATAAACCCCGGGCTCCATTCCCTCTCTGTGCTCCGATGCAAGGATCTGCACAAAAGCAAGATTCTTGTCTCTTACAAGGCCCTTTTCATAAAGTATCTCCGCAATATCTCTGTAGCCCTTGCCCTCTGTAACGGTAACCACAACGTCACGTCCGGGAGCAGGAGATACGGGAGCCTCCGTAAATACTCTGTATCCGAAATTATAGGCATCCATGGTCTTCTGATAAATGAGATTCACAAGCCAGACGGCCACGGCGATTTTAATCAATGCTGATATTAATGTACTGAAAAGCTGTTTTAAGTCCATCAGTCAAACTCCAATCCTCTACTGACTTTTCCGTTGTAATCCTGCATCATGCGGCAAAAAGAAGCCTCTGCATTAAGGAAACGCCCTACCAATTCAATATTAATAACATCTTCATACTCATTAGTCAATGAGTCTAACCGGTCCATGGCATCCGGCGGATTCTCCATCTGGATCATGAAGCTTTTTTCCCTCAGATCACACACACGGGCATAGAGCTTCTCATCCTTTTTAAGTTCATCCACTATTTCTCTGTAAGCGCGATATTCTTCCGTATCACGGATTCTTTTTACTACTTCTTCACAAAGATTGGAAAGATCTGTCATATTTATCCTCTTATTCATCAACGCCCATGATAATGGGTAAAATCTCCGGTCTGCGTTTAAACTTCTTCCAGCAATAGTCGGAAAGCGCATCCTTCATGATGCCTTTAAGCTTGCCCCAGTCGTAAACCTTCTTAAGGGAAGCGTTATTGAGAGCCCCTATAAGTTCTTTCTTCGCTTCCAAAAGAAGCTCTTCCGATTCTTTTTCATATACAAATCCCTTGGTGTAGATATCGGGGCCGGATATGATGGCGCCGGAGTATTCGTCAATTACGATGCTTGCTACCACGATACCGTTGGCCGCAAGAGTGTGGCGTTCTCTAAGCACCTTGTTTCCTACGTCACCGACGCCGAGACCGTCAACGTATACGGGAGAAAGAGGCACTTTATCCACTACCTTGGCTGAATCCTCAGATAATTCCAGCACTTCGCCCGAGTGGAGGATCACTATATGATCCTTCTTTATACCAAGGTCTTCGGCGATTCTGGCCTGAGCCTTTAAGTGCTTGTATTCGCCATGTACCGGAATCGAATACTTGGGCTGTACAAGGGAATAGATAAGCTTTATTTCTTCCGCGCAGGCATGTCCCGATACGTGGGTATCCTGGAAAATAACATCTGCGCCCTTAAGCAATAACTCGTTGATTATTTTGGTGACCGCTTTTTCATTGCCGGGAATGGGATTTGATGAAAAGATCACGGTATCGTTGGGTGATATTGTAATCTTCTTATGTGTTCCGTTGGCAATACGGGAAAGCGCCGCCATGGACTCTCCCTGACTTCCGGTAGTAATGATGACGGTTTTCTCGGGAGGGAAGTTCTTTAACTGGTCGATATCCACCAATGTATTATCAGGAATGCTGATCCTCTTTAAATTCTGGGCAATATCGATGATGCTTACCATGCTTCGGCCTTCCACAGATACTTTTCTTCCGTATTTGTGAGCGGTATTTATGATCTGCTGTACACGGTCAACATTTGATGCAAAAGTAGCTACTATGATCCTTGTGTTCTTATGTTCGTTGAAAATATTATCAAAGGCCTGTCCGACAGTACGTTCCGATGCGGTAAAGCCTGGTCGCTCTGCGTTGGTGGAGTCGCACATAAGTGCAAGCACGCCTTTTTTACCCAATGTTGCAAATCTCTCAAGATCTATGGAGTCACCGTACACGGGAGTGTAATCAACTTTAAAGTCACCGGTGTGAATGATGACACCGGCAGGTGAAAAGATCGCCAGAGCAGCAGCGTCAACGATGGAATGATTGGTCTTTATAAATTCAACTCTGAAGGGTCCCAAATTAATGGACTGCCCGAACTTAACGACCTTTCTCTTTGTTTTCTTAAGCAAATCCTCGTGCTGCTTTTCTTTTAACTTGTTCTCAATGATACCTACCGTAAGCTTGGTAGCATAAATAGGCACATTTACATCCCTTAATATGTAGGGAAGTGCGCCGATGTGATCTTCATGTCCGTGGGTTATTACAAAACCCTTTACTTTTTCAATATTCTCTTTTAAATACGTAACGTCGGGGATAACAAGGTCGATACCTAAAAGGTCTCCTTCCGGGAATGCAAGACCGCAATCCACGACAATAATACTGTCTTCATACTCGAAGGCAGTAATGTTCATACCGATCTGCTCCAGGCCACCAAGAGGTATGATCCTCAACTTGGAAGCGGGAGCTTTTACTTCTTTTCTTTTATTCAATTCGTACTCCTTATTTAATGTCCACGTCCTCCAGCAAGCTCTGGAATACCTGACCTATGGCTTGAAGTTCTTTTTCATCATCGACGATTTCATAAATTCCTTCTTCTTCTGAATTCTTTGAAACGTCCTTCAGCACATACGCGTCAGCGTCTTCCGTCTCGCTTTCCGTAACGAGCATATAATCAACACCACCCAAAGTGGTTTTTTCTACTACATAAAATTCAATATTGTCACCGTTGTCGCCGGTAAAAGTAATCTTTTCCATATTCAGTCCTTATTTATTCTTTTCAAAAGAAAGTCTGTCAAGATATCCCTGCAGGATAAGAGTTGCAGCGATCATATCAACGTAATCTTTTCTGTGTTCTCTGCGGATCTCAGCTTCCATCATGGCCTTGTCGGCAGCAACTGTTGTGAGACGTTCATCCCACATTTCAACGGTAAGTCCGGTGCGGCGCTCTAAAGCCTCTTTAAATTCCATGGTGAGCTCCACGCGGATACCCTCAGTATTATTCATGTTTTTGGGAAGCCCCAGCACGATCTTTTCTACATCATATTCCTTTATGATCTCTTCGATACGTCTGTAGGTAGTTCTTAATTTATTTTCTTCTTCACGTCTGATGATCTCCAGTCCCTGCGCAGTAATAAGGAGTGGATCGCTAAGTGCCACTCCCACTGTTTTGGAACCGAAATCAAGTCCCATAATTCGCATTATTTATCCCAACCCTGGTCTTTAGCATAAGAAGCAAGAAGCTCCTCAATGATCTCATCTCTTTCAAGACGTCTTACAAGCTTTCTCGCATCATTGTGAGAGGTGATATAAGTCGGATCGTCAGATACAAGATAACCCGTGATCTGGTTAACGGGGTCATAGCCCTTTTCCTTGTTGGCATTGTAAACGATCTTCAGAATATCGTTTACGCTCATGGGTTTATCTAACTGAACTTTAAAAAATTGAGTTTCGTCAATGTTTGCCATAGTAATCCTCCGATAAAACGCCTTATGTATATATTAGCCTATCATGATTCGGTTTTCAAATTATTATCAAAATCTTATGAATCCTTAAAGATTTCACCTTCCATAGTATCCTTGTTTAAAGCATTCATGACTTTGACATTTACGATCTCATTGCCGGCGCACCCGGTATCCTTTACAGCTACCTTTATATACTCGGGTGTAAATCCCACCATATATTTCCTGTTGTTTATGATCTTTTCTTCTTCCAAAAGAACAGGACGCACTTTACCTTTATATTCTTCCCGGTATTTAGCCGTTAGCTCTGCGGAAAGTGCTATAAATGCCTCACTTCGGCTGTGCTTTATGCTGTCATCCACCTGATCGGGAAGCTTTTCAGCCACAGTACCCTTTCTCTTAGAATATTTAAATATGTGCATTTCATAAAAGTTGACTTTTTTAGCAAAAGAAATGCTTTCTTTAAATTCTTCTTCCGTTTCGCCCGGGAAGCCCACGATAACATCAGTGGTGATGGCGGGATTATCAAGATATTTTCTGAGCATTGCAGCGCTTTCCAAAAACTCCTCAGCGGTATAGTGACGATTCATGCGCTTTAATGTGGCATCACATCCGCTTTGCAATGACAGATGGAAGTGGGGGCAGAGCTTACTTAACTTAGCTATTCTCTGCACAAAATCCTCGGTAATGACACGGGGTTCAAGGGAGCTTAAACGTATTCTTTGGACACCGGGGATCGCATTTATCCTTTCAAGAAGATCTGCAAGCTTATTTTCCGAAAGATCCAGAGGATTCTCGATACCATATGAACTTACATGTATGCCGGTTATTACAAATTCCTTGTAGCCTTTTTCCGTTAATCCCTCGATCTCTTTGACAATTTCCTCAGCATCGCGGCTTCTGACCCTGCCTCTCGCATATGGAATAAGGCAATATGAACAGAACTGATTACAGCCGTCCTGAACCTTGATATAAGCTCTGGTACGCTCCGTTCCGTTATAAAGAAACATGTCTTCATATCGCTTTTCATGAGTAAGATCATCGATCGCGACCTGTCGGTTTTTAGTGGCAATGTAGTCTTTTAATATATCAACCACCCGGGCTTTATTGTTGTTACCTATTGCGATATCTATACATTCATCAGCCACAGCTTTATCCTGTGAGGTCTGTACATAGCAACCTACAGCGATTATAACTGAATCGGGGTTTTGCTTTTTGGCTCTATGGATCATCTGACGGCTTTTTCTGTCCGCCATATTGGTAACGGTACATGTATTTATCACGTAAACATCCGCTTTTTCACTAAAAGGCACAACTCGGAAATCGTTTTCCGTGAATTTTTGTTGCATTATGTCCTGTTCATAATCATTTACTTTACATCCCAGGTTGTGAAATGCTACGGTTTTCATAGTTTTTCTCCAAATTTTTGGTACTGTTTAATCATTGACTTTTCGTGAATCTTTCACTAATATGAAGTCAGAAGGTGTTCAAAGGAGGATTCACACATGAAGACAGTACAGATTTCTTTAAACTCAATTGACAAGGTTAAATCTTTTGTTAACGATATTACAAAGTTTGATTGCGATTTCGATTTAGTATCCGGAAGATACGTTATCGACGCTAAGTCAATCATGGGTATTTTCAGCTTAGATCTTTCTAAGCCCATCGATTTAAACATCCACGCTGAAGGCGCAGCTGAAGATGTACTTGCAGTATTAAAGCCTTACATGATCTAATAAGTAAACAATCCGGGGTCTTTAAGACCCCGGGTATTATTTGAAACATTAACTTAAACACATCCACCTTCTACAGGACGCAAGCCGCGAGCTTGCTTTTTTTGTGTCCTTTTTATAAAAAACTTAGTTTTCGTGAGCATTGACGATAATGATTTCTTTGGTGTCGATGCATTCTTTTACCATATCATCGATTTTTTCATTTAAATTCTCTTCGTGTCTCTTGATGATCCCAAGATTTGGCTTTGTTACAGGATGCTTCGCCACGAAAATGGTACAGCAGTCTTCGAAAGGAAGAATACTGGTTTCGTAGGTATCAATCTTCTTGGAGATTGTAACAATGTCTTCTTTATCAAAAGCTATAAGAGGTCTGAATACCGGCAGGGTGCACACTTCGTTGGTAACGGAAAGGGACTGAGTGGTCTGGCTTGCCACCTGACCGATGGATTCGCCCGTAATAAGAGCCTGGCACTCCGTATCCTTGGCAATCTGCTCTGCAATCTTCATCATGTAACGTCTCATGATGATTGTGAGCTCTTCATGAGGGCACTTTTCGTAAATATAAAGCTGAAGCTCAGTGAAATTCACGATGTGAAGATAGATGGGGCCTGCGTATGCTGATACCTTTTTAGCAAGATCAACAACCTTCTGCTTCGCACGTTCGCTGGTATAGGGGGGCGCATGGAAATAAACAGCATCAATCCTGACGCCTCTCTTAGAGATCATATATCCTGCAACGGGAGAATCTATACCGCCGGATAAAAGGAGCATAGCCTTTCCGTTGGTACCGATGGGAAGTCCGCCGGGTCCCGGAATGATCTCCGAATAGATATAAATCATCTCACGAACTTCAACTACCAAGGTAATTTCAGGTTCATGAACATCTACTGTAAGCTCTGGGAAAGCCTTCAACAGCACTTCTCCCATGTGAGCATTCAATTCCATGGAATCAAGGGGATAGTTCTTTCTTGAACGGCGCGCATTTACCTTAAAGGTCTTATTCTTGTCGGGATATGCCATATCAAAGAACTTAACAACCTTTTCATCAAGATCTTCAAGGGAAATATCCTCGGTCTTTACTACGGGACAGATGCCTGTAATACCGAATACATGCTGGAGGGCATTTATCACTTCATCAAAATCAAAGTCCGATTCCGCATCAAGAAAAATACGGCCGGGAGTCTTACTTACTGTAAAGGTACCTTCCACGGGCTTAAGAGCGTATTTGATCTGACGCACAAGGGCATCTTCAAATAAATATCTGTTCTTTCCTTTTACGCCGATTTCAGCGTACTTAATCAAAAATGATGTGTACATATCTTACTTCCTTACAAATCTGCCATAGACTTCTATGGCTCTCTTTATTGCATCAATTAAAGTTACCAGATCTTCTTTTTCCGTAAATTGTGACATGCTTATCCTGAGAGCACCGTCCATTGCTTCAGCGCTCTTTCCCATGGATTTTAACGTGGAAGAAGTCTTCTTACTGTGAGAAGCACAGGCTGAACCTGCGGAAATAAAAATACCTTCTTCTTCAAGAGCATGGAGCATGACTTCACTTCTTAAACCCTTAACGGAAATGTTCATGATGTGCGGCGCAGTTTCTTTTACCAGAAATGCACCGGTTTCATCTTTCTTAACTCCATTCACGCTGACGCGATCAATCTTTTCTATTTCCTGTAAAAAGAAACTCTTTAGTGAAAAGAGCTTCTCGCGCTCTTCATCAAGATCTTTGGTGATAAGCTCTGACGCAAGACCGATGCCTGCAATACCCGGGACATTCAGAGTGCCGTTTCTTAATCCACCCTGCTGGCCGCCGCCAAAAGAAATGGGCTTAAGCTTGGTACCGGTTTTAACAAAAAGAAAACCGATGCCCTTGGGTCCGTGAATCTTGTGGCCACTAACGGACATCAAATCCACATTCATCTTGCCGGGATAGATTTCGCATTTACCGAAGCCCTGCACCGCATCCACATGGAATAAGGTGTTTTTGTTAAGGTTCTTGATCAAGGCTCCCGCTTCCTGTATGGGCTGAACCGAACCCACTTCGTTATTTACATACATTATGGACACTAAAATCGTATCCGGGCGTATAAGACTCTTTAACTCATCTAAATCTATTACACCGTATTCATCCACATGAAGATAGCTTATTTCAAAGCCTTCTTCTTCAAGATACTTACAGGTATTTAAAATTGCAGGATGTTCGATTGCGGTGGTGATTATGTGTTTGCCTGCTCTCTGATTGGCTCTGGCTCCTCCAATTAAAGCAAGATTATCTGACTCGGTTCCACCGGAGGTAAAAAGAATATCTTTTTCAGATGCCTTAAGAATCTTGGCTATCTGCTTGGTGGCATTTATCACATACCGCTCTGCTTCCACGCCTTTATTATGCATGCTGGAGGGATTGCCGTAATCCTCAGACATGATTTGTGACACAAGGGTAACTACCTTAGGATGAACCCGGGTCGTTGCCGAGTTATCAAGGTATATTTCTTTATTTAAACTATTCATGACTACATTAACTTTCCGGTTACGCCGGCCCACTCGCCTTTTTCATTGATGCTCACAACGGTGAGGCCTGCCTTTTCCATGGCATCCGCTACCATTTTACTCTTCTCTTTTAAGATGCCGGACATAATGACAACGCCGCCTTTTTTTACAGCCTTAACTGCAGCAGGCATAAGGGGTACCAACACTTCAGCCAAGATATTGGCAAATACAATGTCGTAGCCTGTGCCTACTTCAGCCTGTACAGTTTCGTCACTTATAAGATTTCCGAGTATAAACCTGAACTTATCGGCGTTAAGACCGTTCATTTCAAGGTTCTCATAAACCGCGGGCTCCGCGCAGGGGTCAAGATCCGTACCCACAACGCTCTTTGCTCCGTAAAGAAGGCTTACGATACCTAAGATTCCGCTGCCTGTACCTACGTCAAGAATCTTTGAGTCAGAGTTTACATACTTCCAAAGCTCAGTGATGCAGAGCTGGGTGGTTTCATGCATTCCGGTTCCAAAGGCCGTACCGGGGTCGATATGAAGCACTTTTTTGTCTTTATCCTCTTCTTTTACCTCTTCCCAGGAAGGAGTAATAAGAAGATCTCCTATTGAAAACTGATGGAAATAATTCTTCCAGTTATTTATCCAGTCAATATCTTCGGTTTCGCTTACTTCAACGGTACCGTTTCCGATATCCATCCATTCCTTTACTTCATCCAAGGCATTCTTAATAACGGATAGGAGCTCTTCTTTTTCCCAGATGATCTTTTCTTCACCATCCGATGTATAGAGGGAATAAGAAAGGTCCTCACCGACATTAGGCTTAGATTCACGGCTTCTATCGGATAAAAGAAGGCGTCCCTCATCATCCTCTTCCACGAAAAAGCTTAGAGTTGCCGTTCCGTCATCAATACCCGAATCAGGGAGAATGTCAACAAACATCTGCTCCTTTTCAAGAGCCGTTAAAGGAATCTTATCTTCTATCTGAGCACCGTCAAGACCGATATCATAGAGAGTACTGATCAAAATATCCTCGGCATCGGTTTTTGTTTTTATACTGAATTTAGTCCATTTCATATTAAAAATCTCCGTAATTGCCTAAAAGAGCGCATATATCATAGCACAGTTTTTTATTTTTGAATAGAATCAAAAGACCGGACGCGGGTCCGGCCTTTCCAACGATCATAATCTCGTTTTTATTCAGCTTTATTAAAGAGCGCAAGCTTATTATGTATCTCTGACATTATTCCGGCAAAGGTACGTACCATCTGAACATTATCTTCAGAGTTCTTTGCAACCTCCTGGGTGCTGGCTGCGATCTGCTCACTGCTGGCTGAAAGGGTACTTACGTTGTCTACGATAATGCGGTTTGCATTGATCATTTCTTTCATAAGTTTATCCATTTCACCGGTTTCAGTTAAAAGAACCGATACATTTTCCTTAATATCATCAAACTGCCCCTTTGCCTTGTCGGCATATTCTCTCTGGGTAGTGGAAATATTAACGCTTTCATCTACTTTGGCCACTACATCATCGGCATCGCTTGCGAGCTGATCAAGAATTGTACCGATCTGCTCCGTAGCGGATTTTGTCTGCTCTGCAAGTTCTCTGATCTCGTCGGCTACAACCGCAAAGCCTTTACCTGCCTCACCTGCACGTGCGGCTTCTATGGATGCATTAAGCGCAAGAAGGTTTGTCTGAGCTGAGATACTCAGAATCATATTGGTGATCTCACGCACGGAGTCTGAACGTTTCTGAAGATTCTCGGCAGAAACCTTCATCTGTTCACCGGACGCAAGTGCCTGCTCAACCTGTGCTGTAAGAGCTTCCATGGAATCGCTTCCTAAATCCACGCTCGATCTTGTATTATTGGTAGTCTCCATAATGGCACCGGTCTTATCGCTTGAATCCTGAATAAGACGCGCAATGGATTCAGTCTGGACTGTTTCTTCCTGAATGGCATTGGTATTGTCAGCAACTCCCTGGGTAATACCCTTTAAGGAATCGTTCATATAGTCAGTGGCCTTTTCAATGGTATTAACAAGATCCGATACCTCATCCATTTTATTCTTTACATCAAAAGCCACGTCCTTTATTCTTCCCGAAACATCTCTTGCTTCCGTGGCATTTCTTTCAGCCGCTTCAATGGACTGCTCAAAGAATTCTTTTAACAATTTAACGCCTTTGAACATGGCAACGGTGCAAAGAACGGATACGATGATCTCTATCATCATATACTCTGCCTGATCGACGGGATTGGCGGCAGTTGCCATAAGCATTGCGCCTCTTATAATGTTGAATATTAAAAAGATAATTGCTGAGATCCTTACGGTTGGAAAGTCCATGGTCAGCATAATACATACCAAAACAGGGATTATGTATGGATATGTGGTATTGGACTGTGATAAGAACAGCATGGCAGCATATACAACAAGAAATCCGTATGCCACCACTCTTGAATAAAGAAGATCCCCCCTGGATCGAATAAACATCACCAGACATGCAGCATAGACAATCACATCCAAAGCGATGGGAATGAAGCTCGCATATGGCGGAAGATCTGACATTGCAAGCTGTGAAAAGCAGCCGATCAGAATAAATATCGCGGTGATGGTGTGAACAATCAATAATAAAGTGTGCGCTGCCTTTAAAAATTTTTGTCTTAAACTAAGCTCGTTCATATTTTCCCTCCTGATAGTTAATAAAGTTTTTGTATATACCTTCACTCTAAATCTACCACGGCAAAATTAAGAGTTTGTTACAAATATTCGGTAGAAAAAGAAGTGATTATAAGGTATTGTGATAATGTAAAGAAGATCATTAAAAGATTCTTTAACAAATTAAAACCGAGGAAAAAGAATGTATCATTTTTTTGTAGAACCTTCTGCCATTTCCGGTAAAACCATCACCATAACCGGCAAGGATGTTAATCACATAAAGAACGTGCTCCGCATGAAAAAGGGAGAAGAAATTTCAATAAGCTGCACGGATTCCCCCAGAGAATACCGCTGCCTTGTGGACTCTCTTACAGACGAAGCCGTGACAGCGGAGGTTATCTTCATAAAAGAAGAAGGAAACGAGCTTCCGGCAAAGATTTTTCTTTTTCAGGGACTTCCCAAGCAGGACAAGATGGAGCTTATAATCCAAAAATGTGTCGAACTGGGAGTTTTTGAGATCATCCCCGTAAACATGAAGCGCTCCATCATGAAAATTGATGAAAAGAAAGTGAAATCGAAAACCGAGCGGTGGCAGGCTATCAGCGAAGCCGCGGCAAAGCAGAGTAAACGTACCGTGATTCCCGAAATAAAAGAACCGGTGAGCTTTAAAGCAGCCATTGCCATGGCAGAAGAATCCAATATAAAGCTTCTTCCCTACGAAATGGCAACCGCAGAAGGCATGGAAAAAACAAGAAGCCTTTTTGACAGTGTAAAGCCCGGCGACTCAGTTGCTGTTTTCATAGGTCCCGAAGGCGGCTTTGACGATTCGGAAATCACTCTTGCCAAAGAAGCAGGCTTTGAAATAATCACTCTCGGAAAAAGAATACTCCGAACCGAAACCGCAGGACTTGTGGTATTAAGCAACTTAATGATGAGACTGGAATAATCCTATTTGTCAAGGGACAGTACTGTGATAAAATAGATTTAAATACAGGAGGTTACAGCATGTATAAAGCTAACGACAATCGATATGACAACATGAAATATAATTTTACCGGAGCAAGCGGATTAAAGCTTCCCGCAGTATCCCTCGGGCTCTGGCACAACTTCGGCAGCGTCAACAATGTTCAGAACATGGAATCCATGTTATATACCGCATTTGATAACGGTATTACCCATTTTGACCTTGCCAACAACTACGGTCCCGCACCGGGCTCTGCAGAAGAAAACTTCGGACGCATTCTTAAAAAGGGTCTCGGAGCTTACAGAGATGAATTGGTTATCTCCACAAAAGCAGGTTATGGCATGTGGCCCGGCCCCTACGGCGACGGCGGAAGCAGAAAATACTTGATCTCCAGCCTTGATCAGTCCTTAAAGAGAATGGGTCTTGATTATGTGGATATCTTCTATCATCACAGATGGGATCCTGACACACCCCTCGAAGAAACCATGTGGGCTTTGGATCAGATTGTTAAGAGCGGTAAAGCGCTCTATGTGGGAATTTCCAACTACAACAAAGAGCAGACCATAGAGGCCGCTAAAATACTGAAGGAATTAAAGACACCTTTTATAATCAATCAGCGTTCCTATTCCATTTTGAATCGTCAGATTGAAGTTGACGGTCTTAAGGATTACGCAGCCAAGAACGGTATCGGAATCATTACCTTCAGCCCTCTTCAGCAGGGTATCCTTACAGGAAGATACTTAGGCGGTATCCCTGAAGACAGCCGTGTACGTACAAGCGGAGTCTTCTTAAACGAAAGCCAGATCACCGATGATATGAACAGCAAAGTACGTGCATTAAAAGAAATTGCTGATGCAAGAGGTGAATCTCTTACACAGATGGCACTTGCATGGATCATGCGCGACGGAGACATCACAAGCGTTCTTATCGGCGCCAGCAAACCTGCACAGATTCTCGACAGCCTCGGAATGCTTAATTCAAAACCCTTCACAGAAGAAGAACGAAAGAAGATCGACGAGATCAGTAAGTAAACAGCATTTACAGCTATCGGTTTTTAAAGACATACAAAAAGAGGGTCTACAGACCCTCTTTTTTCATGCGATATACCGCTATAATTACAACTGGTATGATTTTACAATGCTTTCCAGATCGTCTGAGCGGTTCTTCAAATCCTTTGCGCCCTGGTTGATCTGTTCCATCATGGACAGTACTTCTTCGATAGATGCATTGGTTTCTTCTGTTGAAGCTGCATTTTCTTCTGCAGAGCTTGCAAGACTTTCCATGGATGCGCCAACGCTTTCGCAACTGCTTGTCATGGACTTGCTTACATGGCTTAAGTTATCGATTTCTTCATTGATGGTAGTTAAGTTATCGGCAATATCCTTATAACTATCACGAGTTTCTTCCACACCGCGTACCTGCTTTTCAACAGCTTCTTTTACGCTCTGGCTCTGGTTGCCGGCAAATTCAACATTCTCCTGAAGTTCTTCAAGCATTCTGTTGATCTCATTAACACTTTCTGTTGATTCATCGGAAAGCTTTCTGATTTCATCAGCAACAACCGCGAATCCCTTACCCATTTCACCTGCTCTTGCAGCTTCGATGGATGCATTAAGAGAAAGAAGGTTTGTCTGAGATGCGATGCTTTCGATCATGTTGGATGCTTCTGCTATCTTACCTGTACTGTTCCTGATCTTATCGATACTTGTAAATATTTCAGAGAAAGCTTCTTCACTTTCTTTTGTAACTGCATAAAGTCCGTCAAGAACCTTATTACCATGCTTGCTTGCTTCAGAAATCTGAGCGCTTGCTTCGGAAAGTTTTTCGGATGTAACAGCATTCTGTTTGGCAATATCTTTAAGTCCGTCAATTTCAGTCATAGAGCTTTCAATATCGGTTGCCTGAGTACCTGCGCCAACAGTGATATTGTTAATAGCTTCAGTCATTTCTGTAACGTTCTGTAAAATAGTATCCGAATGATCAGCCATTAGTGTACTGTTTTCATCAAGATTATCGGATGCGTCGGAAAGACTTCCCATGATATCGCGAAGAGATCCTCTTAAATCATTATATGCAGTGATAAGGTCACCGATTTCGTCGTTCTGCTTTGTGGTCATTTCTTCAACTGTAAGATCCTTGTCTGCAAGGTTTACAAGAGATGCGGAAACCTTCTGTAAAGGATGTACCACCTTGGTGCATACGATCCAGCCTACCATAAATACCAGTACAGTACTTATAAAAGAAAGAAGAGTAACGACATTTGCAATCATGTTGGTACGCACAAGAATATCAGCGATTGAACGGCTGGTAGCTGCTTCAGTATCGTGAGCCGCACCATCAACCATATTACTTAATTCTTCAGTTATAGGGTCCACCTGTTCCATTATTTCGTTACCGGCATCAACTCCGGAACTGATATATGTATGAGCCATCTTTTCACTCAAAGCATAGTAATCATCATATCGTGATTTAATGCCTTCCCAATAGGATGCATTGACAGCTTCAAGAGCCTTTACCCCTTCAATATCAGCATAGAAAGAAGCCTTTATCTCTTCTGCTTCAGCAAAGCCTTCTTCTTCACGACCTGCGGAAATATCCGCAAAGATCTCCGCTGTATGCATTACATCGTAACGCATCTGCTCTGTGATCTTTAAGACCTGAATAGTCTCGTCTTCCAATACATTCAATCTTGCCTTTAATGTCTGCATCATAAATATGGAAAAAAGTGTCATAAAAAGAAGCATCACGATCACTGCCACAATAGGCACCAGTGTCTTGATTGTAACGCTTATCCTTCTTTTTCCTGTGTTACCATTCTTGTTTTTTGCCATCACTGTATCCTCCGTCTGCTTAAATGACTTCGCCGAGTTTTACTTACTCTAGTAAGATTAGGATAAACACATATTATTAGTAAGTAATTAAAAAACTCCCGAAGAATATATAATTCTTCGGGAGCCTATATTAAGCAATGCTTATACGTGCTTTCTGGTCTTGAGGAATGCGTAAATTCCTGCTGCAAGAACAGCACATGCAGTAATAATCGCAATAGCGATTCCGGCAAATCCGGTGGACTGCTTGTCTGCAAGAGCAACTTCTTCATCTTCGATCACTGCTTCTTCAACAGCTTCAACTGTTTCATCTGTAGCAATCTCATCTGTAAGAGGCGCTTCTTCTTCATCTACTATAACTTCTTCAACTGCTTCTGCCTCTTCAGCTTCATCTACAACTGCAGGAGTCACGGCTGTATCGGCTCTTCCAGGTCTTACTGTAGCAGGAGCTGTAGTGTTACCTGCTGCAGGAGTCTCGGTAGTGTCTGCTGCAGGAGAGTTTCCCGTGTTAGCGTTTCCGCTGTTACCGGAGTTATTGTTACCGGAATTGTTGCTTCCGGTATTGGTGTTACCGTTGTTGTTATTGTTGTTTTCGTCGTCGCCTTCATTGTCGCCATCGGGCTCGGTAACTACTACATCATCAACAAACTGATCGTTATCAACTTCATCTTCATCAGTTACGGTGTCACCACTTGCAGCTTCCTTAACAACGGTAAGGGTTACATCCTTGAATACAAAGTAGTTGTTACCGGTTGCTCCGGAATCACCGAAACCGAAGTTTACATGACAGTTTTCCACAGTAACGGGAGCTGTGAATTCGGTTTCATAAGTGAAGTATCCGTTTTCATCGGCAACTCGGCCTGCGTTATCTACTGCGATAACATCCTGTACTACTGTCCATGAACCGCCTGCTTCCTGCACAATGTACTTGTGAGTTGCAAGGTCTGTCTTGTACTTATATGTAAGCTTATACTTAACGCCTGCTACAACTGTAAAGTTGCTGCTGCCGATCTGAGGTGCATACCAGGAACCGCCACTTGTGATGTTAGCAAGCTTCTTAGCTCCGTCTGCTTCTGTAATAAGTTCAAGAGTTCCGCCTGCGCCGTTATCACCGTTCCATGTGGTTTCATCATTCACAGGATTTTCATCAAAAGGAAGTGCCTGGTTCTTACCATACATGGATACGTTATCAAGCTGTACTTCTGTACCCTTGGCAAACGTGAACTGAAGTGTTCCAAGGCCAAGGTTTTCTGCAACATTAAGTGCTACGTTAATGGTTCTTACGCCGGATTCAGGATTGTAAGAAACAGTCTTTGCTGCAACTTCCTGACCGTCTGCATTAAGAACAGATACCTTAACTGCTGTTGCTGTCTTTGAATATAAATCAAATTTAACTGTGTAATCATCAGCTGTCATAGGAATGCCGGGCTGTGAAACAGTGGGAGCATATCCTTCTTTTGCACTGATCTGTGCACGGCGTTCATAATACTTAACGCCATTTTCGATTGCTTCATAGTTAGTCTTTGAAGCTACATCTACAACACGCTTATCGGAATCCTTCAAAGCTTCAACTGTGTATCTGGGAACAGATACTGTTGTGTTTTCTTTTGCAGTCCAGTAACCAAGGTGGTTATTGCCCTGTGAGAAATCACCGTTGTAGATTAAGTTTCCGTCTGCAAGAGCTGTTCTTCCCTTTTCGGTTGTTCCAAGAAGTGCGGGATCTACGATTTCAACCTTAACGTCAGAAATGTAAACGCTGCCTGTTCCTCTTGCACCGAAGTTAAACTCGATACGGCAGTTATCAAATGCGTCTGTAGGAAGGAATGTGAATGAATTTCTGGTGGGTTCTTCAGTAAGCTTAGCGGAAGTAATTCCGTATGCGCTCCAACCTGCCCATTCCTTGGCACTGCAGTCTGTATTCTTATTTACAAGATCGCCTGCTGCATAGGAGTCAAAAGAAACCTTGTATACATATCCGGGCTTAACATCGAAGTGTCCGATTAACTGAACTGAATAGTCAAGACCGCCGGGATTTGTAATATCAACCTTATGCCATACCTTACCGTTTTCGTCGGTAACAGCTGTTGCGGTTGCTGCTGCATCGCTCTGAGTGGATAAATACCACTTGGACTTATCAGAGTTAGCATCATCCATTCCGCCGCCTTCACCTACAAGGTTATCAGCTGTCATAGCTGCAATCTGATTCTGTCCTGCGTAATCTGCCCAGTCGGTGTTAGCGCCTGATGCCTGTCTTTCAACAGAATCTGCGTAACCATCTTCCTTCTGGAATACACGTACATAGTCTACGTACATGTTGATTTCATCTTTAAAGTTAGCCTTGTTAGCAGAACCGCCGAACTGACCGCTGTCTACTGCAAGGTTAAGGATCATGTAGAAGGGCTGATCAAAAGGAGCGTCAAATGAAAGTGAATCGGATGCTCCGCTGATGCCGCTTTCCCAGTTGGTTGCTACATGGATGGGCTGACCATCATAGTAGAATGTCATCTTACCGGGTTCCCAGTCTACTGAATATGTATGGAAGTACATTAATTCAGAGTTGAGTTCTGTATAACCTGATCCCTTATATACATGGGAAGGTGTTCCCCAGTGAAGTGTGCTGCAGGCCTTATTGGTCTGAGTACCTGTTGTTTCTAAGATATCGATTTCACCTGATACAGGCCATCCGCCATAAATGCTGGTGCTTTCAGGAAGCATCCAGAATGCGGGCCAAGCACCCTGTGTTTCGGGAAGTGAAATTCTTGCTTCAATATAACCGTAGGTAGTATTGAATAATTCTGTTCCGGGCTTTGTGGTACGGATTCTGCCGGAAGTATAGTTCTTAGCAGATTCGTTAGCATAGTAGTACTTGTCATCTTCATAAGAAGCTGTAATACGAAGTACTCCTTCGCCTTCACCATCACCGTTTAAGTCTTCGTTTACGGCAATGTTTTTCTTATTATCCGTATATGCCTGAAGTTCGTTGTTACCCCAGCCATAGTTACCACAGTCTGTAGTACCGTCACCAAGCTGATATGCCCAGTTATCAAGGTTAAGACCTGTGTTTCCGTCTACGTTGGCATTTCCGTAATTACCATCGAATTCGTCATTCCAGATAAGCTGATAGCCGTCCTTAGAAAGACCGGGATCTGCGTAATCGAATTCAGAATTGTCTGCTGTAAAGTCGTATTCCTTACCTGCATGTGCTGAAACCTGCTTTGCAGTGATACCATCGATGTTTTCGATAGTTACAACACCGCTTGCAGGAGTCTCGGAACCTTCGCTTTCGTCACGACCAAGAGCAAAATATAATATTCCGTCTGACAGAGCAGATGTTGTGGTTGTTTCATCAAAGTGATATGTTTCGTTAGCTTTTAAGCTGACAGTCTTTAAGATAATTCCGTTATTGTCAAGCTTAACGATAACGTTCTTATCCACTGTGGAAGTGATATCAAACTCAAGATGATATCCTTCAGGGTTTTCTTCGATATTTAAGATCTTATACTGAAGACCCCATTCTGTGTCATAGCCCCAGCCACCGCCGAATGCTGCAACATTTATTGTAGCCTGAGGACCTTTTTCTTTCTTAGTTGCATTACTCCATGACCAATCGTTATTGGTATAGAGTTCTGTATTTGTTCTTTCAAGATTTAAGTAAGGACCTTCGTATTCATCTTCCTCAACAAGTTCAAATCCTGATACATTTTCAATAGTAATCTTGCCGCTTCTGTTAGCTTCTTCTCCTGCCATCTGGCCAAGAGCGAAATAAAGCTTAGCATCTGAAAGTTCACCGGTTGCGGACTTTTCGAAGTAATAAGGCTCGTTGGCTTTTAACTCGATTGTTTCAACGATTAATCCGTTGTTATCAAGCTTAATAAGAATCTTCTTATCTACTGTGGAAGTAATCTTAGCTCTTACGGTATAGTTGTTATCTTCAGAAGGCTGAATGTTGTAAATCATGTACTGAAGAGCCCATTCACCGTTCCAGCCAAAGCTTCCTACATTAATTTCAACCTTTTCGCCGTTTTCTGACTTGCTTGCTGCAGCGCCTGCCCAGTCATTACCAACATAAAGCTCTGTTTCAGCCTTTTCAAGGTTGATGTTCTTTGTAAGCACTACGGGTGTTCCGTCAGCACCTACAAGTTTAAGGTTCTTAAATACTAATGTGTTAGCATCAGCACTTCCGCCAAGTGCAAAAAGCACCATTAAATCATCGATGTTAACATCACTTGTTGTTTCAAAAGAAACAGTGTTATCACCTGCTTCAAGGTGAATTGTTTCATAACAGAATGTTGCACCGTCATTATTTAAATCACCGAGCTTCAGAACTATATCACGTGCGATTTCGGAATTGATTTCCACTTCGCCGAAATACTTCTGATGGGAAGGAACTGTAATTACTTCCTTTAACTGCATTTCCCAAAGTGAATCTGCACCCCAGTCCATACCATAATTGTCAGCATAAACTGTGATCGTTTCATTATCATAGTCAATATCACAAGACACATTTGAATAATCAACTGTGTGATCGATTAAATCAAAGTTAATGGCAGGTACGCCTGCAAAAATGCCCTCTTCTTCAACAGGTTCTTCAGGTTCTTCTTCTGCTACAGCGCCTTCAAGCTTAAGATTTGATATTGTAACAGTCTTGCCGGCATTGCCTGCATTACCGAACATAATAGCAATCTTGGACTTTTCAAGGAAAGCACCTGTTGCTGCATTTGTTGTCAATTCAACATGCTTTGTTTCACCCTTTGCAATGTCAAATACATAGGATGAACCGATTAAGGATCCCCAACCCTGAGTTTCCTGAATGTTAATTTCACATTTTGCATCTTCGTCTGCTGTGAAATCACCACTGAATACATAAGTTTCGCCTTCAACTAATTTGAAGCCGTCACCAATGTACTGAACTGCATAATTTACACCACCGTCAGCAGTTACAGCTACTACTGCGCCTGTTCCGTCTTCGGTAGGTGTGATATCAGCAGCTCCGCCTTCGCCGGTCCAATATGACCACTTAACGGGAACTGCGGGTGCTTCGGGAGCTTTACCAACAACTTCAACAGTGCCTGTTGCTGCAGCTGAAAGCTGTCCGTCTTTCTCACCCTGAATGCTTACAGTGTAAGTACCTGTTACATAATCATCCTGATATTCTTTGTATCCGAAAGACTGATGCTCGTATACTTTCTTGTAATTAACATCTGCACATTCAACTGTTACAGTGTAGTTTTCGTATACTCCATCAAAGCCCCATGCTACACCGATTCCCTTTTCTTCAGTAAAAGAAATAACCTGACCAAAAGGTGTCGTCAACTCCTGATTTTCAGGTGTCTCAGGCGTTTCGGGTTCTTCGGGAGTAACGGGATCGGGATCTGTTACTGCTTCACCGACAGTAACAGGTTCTGTTCCTGCCTTAGAAAGCATTCCGTCCTTCTGTCCCTGAACACTTACGAGATAATCTCCTTCTGCGTAGGTATCAGGATACCAATGATATCCCATTGTCTGATCTTCATATGTTCTTGAATATCCGTTCTCAGAGGATATTGTAACAGTGCAAAGATCATATCCGGCAGCGCCCCATACAACACCGATTCCCTGATCGGCATCATACGCGCAAGAGATGCCAAATGGCACGGTCAAACTCTCATCCACTTCAGCTGCGTATGCTGTCACAGACTGGAAGCTTACGGATGAAAAAGTAAGTACCAAAGCCAAGGCAAATGCCATGATTCGTTTTGTTACTTTAAAACTTTTCATTTTTAACCCCTTCCTTAAAAAAATGGTTAGTAAACTACGGTAGCATTATTATATCCGTGGCAAAGATTCCTCTTTTAGTCGGAATATTTCAGAAAGGTATCTAATTTTTGCGAAAATGATTTACATAATATTTTTAACGTAAACCGCCCTCTTTTGCGCCTCGCTTAATTCCACTAAAAAAAAGACACCTAAGTGTCTTTTTCCCGCATATTACTTATTGAAAATCTTCTAAAAGGCTTCGCTTTACATCCTCAATTATCTTAAACCCCTCTTCTGTTGTGCAAAAGAATTCATTTTCCCGTAGTTTGGCATATTGTGTATAAGTAGACATTCCATCCATTTTCCCGACATAATGAGTTTTGTCAGAATAGGCGAAAATAGGCGTTATTATCGTGCCCTCATCATAACAAGATATTATATAATTATCTTGTCCTGGTATATCAATAATACTATCTAAAAAAACAAGGTATTCCTCTCCCCGGTTTAATATATTAATAAAACCTCTCGACAGAGCATATGTTTCTTTATACGGTACGACTCCCCATCTTGAAGAAGTAATGTAAACTTCATTACCCGTCGATATTTCGCCTTTATAAACTTCTTTTATAATTACACGCTGTTTGGAAGTAAATCCTTCATGCTCAATATCACCTGTAACTAATACCTTTGCTATAATCGGAGCGGTTTTTAAATATGCCTCGGCACTTTCAGCCCATGCTCTAAGCATCTCTTCGTCTACTTGAGCTACAAATATTTCTTGAACAGGAAGCGTTCCCACATCAATATATTCTTGTTTTCTCGAAAATCCATATATAAACGTTCCTATATAAAGAATCCAAATACAAGTCAGAATAACTTTCAACAATTTCATAGTTTCTTCAGTTTTCCCTCTTCGATTACAAATCGTTCATCAGCCAACAAATCAATATCTTCTTTATTATGACTGGTAATGACAATCAATGCTCCTCGATCCCTTTCTCGCAGTATTAATTTCCTGATTAATTCTACACCCTGATTATCCAGACCATTTGTGGGCTCATCCAGCAATAACACCTCAGGTTTTTCCATAATTGCCTGCGCAATTAATAGTCTCTGTTTCATGCCAAGTGAATATTTCATATAAGTTCTTCTATCGTCCGGATTTAAGCCCACGCTTCTAATAGCATTTTTTATTTCATCTTGCCCTATTATGTTCTTTATCCCTGCAAGATATCGCAAATTCTCGTATCCTGTTAAACCTGGATACAGTCCCGCATTCTCTATGATTAGTCCCAGACTTGGCAACACAGAAATATCCTTACCCAGTTTCATTTCATCTATAGCAATATGGCCATTATCTACTTTTATCAACCCCGAAAGCGCCCGTAGTAGCATAGTTTTTCCGGAACCATTTTCGCCGCAAAGGCCATATACTTTTCCGTTTTCTAACTCCATAGAGATGTCATCCAATATTTTCTTGTTTTTAAGTACTTTACTTATATGGTTAACAATAAGTTTCATCTACATTGTACCTACTTCTTTATCATTTATTATCAAGTCATTCCTACAAATTAATGTTTCGCAGATAATTACAACAACGGCGGTATAAATAACCATGTAAATGCAGGAATAATCCATTCTTACTATATAGTGCCTATTTACAATCTTTTCCATTATCCCAGGAATATCATACCAGTTTAAAAAAGTTCGACTTATCGGATTAATCTCAAGAAATACGTTTTTTTCCGGCTTGCCCGCAAAAAAAGAAAAAGACACCAATAATCCTCCGTAATATAACAGTGTATATAACATAGACTCGCTACTCCCTCGTTTAATAGCAGCAACAGCAAAAATCATCACAAGTGAAAAGAACCACAAAGAATAAATAAATATATGCAAAAGCATGACAATAATACCTGTTTTGTCCGGAACCATATGTTTAATTCCAACAGTCATACCGCAAATAGTTAAGGTCGATATTAAAAAATAAAAAAAGGTAGATAATGCTATTTTAGATATTTCCTTCAAGAACCAGGCCTTCCTTTTATAAAATCGACTAAGCACATAGACACTACCGGTACAAAACGAGGCATATAACGATCGACCCAGTAAAAAAATCAAACATAATTCCGGCAACATTAATGTTAAAAGGCGGATTATTTCATTAGGGGTTCCTATAAACCCTAATATTCCTCTCGCACCACTAAGTTGTAAGATTGAAACAGTGAAACTATCAATGCTATGCTCCTGCTGAATAAATCCATAGTATTTATATAGTCCCGAAATAACGCTAATCATCATAAGAATTCTTTTAGACTTGAACACGCCCCTTTTTTCTCCTCTGATTGCCAATGAAAACAAACAAACCTATTAATACAAATATACAAACCAGAAACATCAATACGAACGTGCCGTTTTTTTCATATTCACCAAACAACATACAGTTCTCGTACCAAGCGAGGCTTATGTTGTCTCGCTTCCAATCCCCATCAAGTGCTATTGTTAAGTTCATAATAAAATAAACCGGGAGCACCAAGAAAACTCTATATTTCAAAGGAAAGGCATATGACAAAGCAACCGTAAAAGAACCTAGTATTCCCGCAAACATTGATAATACCAAAGAGAAAATGATTGTATATAACAATGTATTCTTATAAAACAAGTCAGAAAACCAGTATTTATTTATGACGGATAAGTAATCGCTGCTATAAATGCTGTAATTGAGCAAATCACCTTTTGCATTAATGGGAAAAGTCAATCCTGTAAATGTAATATCTATAATTAATGGAATCGCAAATATCGCAAACGTACCAACAAAAGCTGACAGCAGTTTTACGTACATATGCTTTTTCCCGCCAGTTCTTATTCTTACCAAAGACTCAACTCCAGAGTTATGCTCATTTATGTAACTAAATCCGCATGGTAATACAGTAAGAATTGGGAATAAAAAAATAAATAGTACCGTAAAATCTGCTCTATCATTTAAATTATCCAAGCTAAGCAATATAAGCTTCATAGGGTAATACATTCTGGACAATTCGGTGCCACTATATATAAAAATGTTCTTTATATAATTTCCCATTATTAATAACAAAAGAATGCACTCAGTGAGCATTGAGCTCCTCTGCCGAAATAATAGTTTTACTTCTTTAGCAACTAAATTGCCCATATCAAACCTCTTTTATCTACCTGAGTAACATACAGTAGCATTGGCATCATTCACAGAGTTTCCACAAAATTCAAATCCTACTGTGTTTGCTGATAAATAGCCCTCATAAAGCGGAATGGTAGTCCAGCTATTAGAGGTCTTGTTAAGTGTATATGTGTTGCTGATTATTAGGTCGTAACTATTTGTCACCCTACACTTAATCTTTTTGTAAGTCTCATTCCCTGATGTAGGAAAAAGCGACAGACACCGTGCATACACGCTGGAATAGTTTCCTGTGCGTGAATCTAAATTATCATAATCTGCCGTCCATACATAGTTGGGATAAATGTAAATTGCTTTTCCCCACACTTCTGCGGAAGCTGATATTCCAACCCCGAGTGTCATTACCATCGACAAAATCAGTGCCGCTAATCGAATCTTGCTAGTTTTCATTATTTTCCCTCCTTCAATAGGATCATTTGCAATAAAGCGATTCCATTATCTGCTTTAAACTATGCAAAGGAGTTTCAGCAAAATCAATTGACATTAGCGGAAATTTATTGACAAGTATCGGAAATGATAAAAATGACCGGGTCATTCTAACCTGTATAGGTTTCCTCTATACTCAGCGCTAGTCTTGCCGCCAATGGTTTTATATGAATATAGCGTCAATTCACCCCCATACAGTGTCCCATCGTATTTCTTTGTAAAGTACTTTTTTGTTGCCGGAACTACATTTGTCTCATATATAACTGTGAACGACGCAAAGATACTATCAGCCTTATTAAACGCATCGACGCTCGTGAAATCAATATTCTCGTATACTTCATAATAGCCTTCTTGAATAGAATACTCGCTATACAAATACATTTCTGGAGTAGTAGACAGATTTGACACCAATAGATTTACCATAATTATACCCGTTAAAAAACTTTTCATATTTCTCCTTTCTTACCAAGACCATTATCAATAAAGTGCATTTAAATCAACTTGATTACCATAAATATACAAAACGTTTTCGCTAAATAGCAATTGACATTACTGGAAATTTATTGACATTTCACATATATACAATTTAAAAAGAGAAGAACGACTGACACGCACGTCAGTCACTCTCCTCTATGTAATACCCCATGAGCATAATACAATTTTTTTCTAAATAATCTTCCCTACTTTCATAGAAATAGAAATCGATAAAATCCGCATCCATATATGATGAATGCTCAATTAAATAACCGCGCCTGTCTTCAGCGAAATGCGATGCTTTTTTCTCGTCCCATCTTTCCCTTGACAAGTAATACTCCTGATAATTCGAGCAGCCATTTTCATCTATAACAAAGGTGCTGTCAACACGCGTATAGGGAGGTCGGAGAAATAAATACAAGAAAACTGCAACTAAGCAAAAAAATATGGGAAGCACACCAATTAAGATTTTTTTGCATTTATTTATAAAGCTCTCCGGCTTATCTTTAAAAAAATCAATCGACACATCAAAGAAATCTGCCATGCGCTTTATGTCTTCTGTAGAAGGTTTCCTACTATTTTTTTCCCAACGACACATTGTTGAAGCCGAAACGTTAAGCGCTGTGGCCAAATCTGTTTGCGATATATTCTTCTGCTGTCTTAAAGCAACGATTTTCTCACCTATACCTGCCATAAACCATAACCCCGTAATCTAGTAAAACAAGCTGCGTGTTACATGTTTATTTTAATTTTTGAGCATAAAAAAAACAAGTGACAGAATTGTAAATTAACAACTCTGTCACCTGGTTTTCATTTCGTTTCTCTTATATACTTTACGCTACCAAATCCTGAATCCAGATTTTCTTTTTTACTAATATGTAGCCAATTATTACTTTGATAAAGTCCACTGCCAGGACAATAGTGTACATCGGTTCAATCGGAATTCCGGTAAAACGGCTTATGTAAAAAGCCACCGGGAAGGAAACTACCCAGACAAATACTGAGTCAAACAGGAATGTCACAAAGGTCTTTCCTCCTGATCTTAACGTAAAATATGCTGTATTCATATAGGATGCCAGAGGCATAAATGCCGCCGCAATACGCATAAGTCTTACCGCCAGAGCCCTGATTTCATCCGTTGTATCGTAGAGCATAGGGAAAAGAGGTGCTGCCACAATAAGTATTCCTGCCATTACACTGCAAAGAAACAATGAAAACGCAATAAGCTTATTGTCAGTATCCACTACCTCTTCCATGTTGCCGGAGCCTAATATCTGACCAATCATAATGGCTACAACAGAGCCCATGGAGATCATGACTACATTAAAGAGATTGGTAATGGTGTTTGAAATATTAAAGGCCGCCACCACCTCAAGTCCTCGCACAGAATAACACTGAGTAAGTGATGACATGGCAAGGGACCACAAAAACTCATTTAAGAAAAGCGGTGTTCCTTTAACAAGTATCTTTCCTGCAAGATTCCCGGGAATCTTAAAGGACTTATAAAGTGAAACCGCGTATGGATACCTGTCAAGATGCATATGGGTCCAGCCCACAACTATCGCTATTTCCACAAATCGTGAAATAACAGTTGCAACAGCGGCACCTACGACTCCCAGTGCAGGAAATCCGAAGTGTCCGAATATCAATATGTAATTAAGCACAAGATTAACGAACACAGCTATGACACTGGCATACATTGGTATCTTGGTCTCACCGGTTTCACGAAGTGTACCTGCATAAGCCTGAGTAATACCGTTTGGTATCATGCCGATCAGCATAACGTGCAGATATGCCTTACCGTAGTTCAGAGTGTTTTCAAGACTTAATGCTGTTTCTCCGTTCTCGTGTAAAAATAAAAGAATCAGTTCATCGTCAAATACCGTTAATAAAAGAATACCAAGGAGGGTTATTACGGCTACGATCAGTATCTTAAATCTGAAGGTGTCTCTTATTCCTTCTTGGTTCTTTTGTCCGGCATATTGGGCGGTGAAAATACCGGGGCCGGATATAGCTCCGAAAATTGCCAGGTAAAATACAAAAAGAATTGTATTTACTATGGCTACTCCGGACATGGGTTCCGTACCCACCTGCCCCACCATTATGTTGTCGAGTAATCCAACAAAATTGGTGATACCGTTTTGGATCATTATCGGTATGGCAATGGCTAACACTGATTTATAAAATGCTTTGTCGCCGATAAATTTTTTCATTTATTTACTTCCAAAATTTCTTTTTCTTATCATCATCCTGTTTTGCAGCCTCTGCTCTCTTAACAGCGTTAAGAGAATCTTCTGTGGCTGCATCAAACTGACGAAGAAGTTCTTTTGCTTCATGAGAAAGCTTTTCAGGTGTCTGTACCACCAGAGTTACATAGTGATCGCCGCGGATGTCCTTGTATCTCGTGGAAGGCACACCCTTTCCTTTAAGCTTGATCCTCGTATCCGTCTGAGTACCGGGTTTTACTTCATAGGCAATGCGTCCGTCAAGGGTATCAATAAGCACTTCGCCACCAAGAGCAGCCACTGCAAATGAAATGGGCACTGTGGAATAAATGTTAATATCCTGACGTCTGAAGATGGGATGGCTTGATACGATTACTTCTACAAGAAGGTCGCCTCTTCCTCCACCGTTAACACCAGGTTCGCCTTTTTCACGGATTCTTACGCTCTGGCCATTATCAATACCTGCAGGAATGGATACCATGATCTTCTTCCTGGATGCCGTATATCCTGAACCACCGCAATCGGGACATTTTTCTTTAACAATCTTACCCTGTCCGTGACAATCAGGACAGCTCTGAACATTTCTTACTGTTCCGAAGAAGGACTGAGTGGTAAATACAACCTGGCCTTTACCACCGCACTTTGTACATGTCACGGGATTGGTTCCGGGCTTTGCGCCGGTTCCATGACAGGTCTTACATTCGTCTTTTAATGTAAGCTCTAATTCTTTTTCAACACCGAATACTGCTTCTTCAAATGTGATGCGCACGCTGGTACGTATGTTGGCACCCTTCATGGGGCCGTTGCCACGTCCGCGGCTTCTTGCACCGCCACCGAAAAAGTCACCGAAAATATCACCGAAAATATCAGAGAAATCGGCACCACCGAAATCGAATCCGCCGAAACCACCGGCTCCGCCCGCGCCATCAAAGGCTGCGTGACCAAACTGGTCGTACTGTCTTCTCTTATCCTCATCACTAAGCACCGCATAAGCTTCGCTGGCCTCTTTGAATTTGGCTTCAGCATTCTTATCGTCGGGATTCATGTCAGGATGATATTTTTTAGCAAGAGCTCTGTATGCTTTTTTAATAGTCTCCTGGTCTGCGTCTTTTGACACTCCAAGGACTTCATAATAATCGCGTTTTTGTTCTGCCATTTTTATTACCTAAACGTAGGTCGGGTAGTCTAAGGCTACCCGACTTACTTGTATTTCTGTTTATTTTATACTTCTCTGTAGTTACCGTCTACTACATCATCCTGAGCGCCTGCATCTGCATTAGCATTAGCGTTCATGTCAGGACCTGCCTGAGCACCCTGTGCCTGCTGTCCTTCGTAGAGCTTGGAGAAAAGGCTCTGTGAAGTAGCCATAAGCTTTTCTTTTGCTGCCTTAAGGTCTGCAACCTGAGCTTCAGTAGGCTCCTGATTCTTGGTTTCTTCAAGTAATTTCTTAACTGCGTCAAGATCTTCCTGAACCTTAGCCTTTTCATCGGCACCAATCTTATCGCCGACTTCCTCAAGAGTTCTTTCTACATTTGTTGCAAAAGAATCTGCTTCGTTACGAGCATCAACAGCTTCTTTTCTCTTCTTATCCTGTGCTTCATATTCCTGAGCTTCCTTAACTGCCTTTTCGATTTCATCATCGCTCATGGAAGAAGCTGAGGTAATGGTGATGTGCTGTTCCTTGTTGGTGCCAAGATCCTTAGCTGATACATTAACGATACCATTAGCATCAATATCGAAGGTTACTTCAATCTGAGGAACACCCTTTCTTGCCGGAGGGATACCATCGAGTCTGAACTGTCCGAGTGACTTGTTGTCAGCGGCAAATTCACGTTCACCCTGTAATACGTTGATATCAACGGCTGTCTGGTTATCTTCGGCAGTGGAGAATACCTGGCTCTTCTTTGTAGGAATAGTGGTATTTCTGGGGATAAGGTGTGTAGCCATTCCGCCGTAGGTTTCGATTGAAAGTGTAAGAGGTGTTACATCAAGTAAAAGAATATCTCCGGCACCTGCATCACCTGCAAGCTTACCACCCTGGATGGAAGCACCGATTGCTACACATTCATCGGGGTTAAGGCTCTTGGAAGGCTCCTTACCTGTTAAAGCTTTTACCTTTTCCTGAACTGCGGGGATACGTGTTGATCCACCTACCAATAATACCTTGGAGATATCGTTGTTGGTAAGACCTGCATCTCTCATAGCGTTCTGAACAGGAATTGCTGTTCTTTCTACAAGATCACGTGTAAGTTCATCGAACTTAGCACGGGTTAAATCCATTGCAAAGTGCTTGGGTCCTTCGCTTGTAGCTGTGATGAAGGGAAGGTTAATGTTAGTGGTTGTAGCACTTGATAATTCCTTCTTAGCCTTTTCTGCAGCTTCTTTTAATCTCTGAAGTGCCATCTTATCTGTGGAAAGATCCACACCTTCTGCCTTCTTGAATTCTGAAAGCATCCAGTCTGTGATCTTCTGGTCAAAGTCATCACCGCCTAAGTGTGTGTCACCGTTTGTAGCAAGAACTTCGATAACGCCTTCACCGATATCGATAATGGATACATCGAATGTACCACCACCTAAGTCGTATACCATGATCTTCTGTTCTTTTTCATTGTCAAGACCGTATGCAAGAGCTGCTGCTGTAGGCTCGTTGATGATACGCTTTACATCAAGACCGGCAATCTTACCTGCATCCTTGGTTGCCTGACGCTGACCGTCATTGAAGTAAGCAGGTACTGTAATAACAGCTTCTGTTACCTTTTCACCAAGATAGCTTTCCGCATCTGCTTTAAGCTTCTGAAGAATCATTGCGGAGATCTGCTGAGGTGAGTAGTTCTTTCCGTCGATTGTACGACCTCTGTCTGTACCCATATCTCTCTTGATGGATGCGATTGTCTTTTCTGCGTTGGTAACTGCCTGTCTCTTTGCAGGTTCACCTACAAGACGTTCTCCTGTCTTTGTAAAAGCTACAACTGAAGGTGTTGTTCTTGCGCCTTCCATGTTGGCTATAACGGTGGGCTTACCACCTTCCATAACAGCTACACAGCTGTTTGTTGTACCTAAGTCGATACCAATTATTTTTCCCATTTTTATTTCCTCCTGTATTAATAGGTTAATTTACTGTGCTACAGATACCATGCTGTGTCTTACCACTGAATCATGGTAGGTATATCCTTTTTGAAGTTCCGCTACGATGGTTCCGGATTCTTTATCCTCTGCTTCCACCTGCATTACCGCATTATGAAGGTCGGGATTAAATTCCTGATCTACTGCTTCAATTGCTTTTACGCCCATTTTGTCGAACTCATCCATGAGCTGCTTGTATACAAGATTCATGCCGTTTACAAATGCTGAATCTTTCTCATCCTCAGGAACAGCCGCCAGGCCTCGCTCAAAATTGTCAACTACGGGAAGGATTTTCTCGATCACGCTTTTTGCTCCCATATCAAACATCTGAGCTTTTTCTTTTTCGCTTCTGGTTCTGAAGTTCTGGAATTCTGCCATCTGACGAAGTTTAATGTCTTCAAGCTCTTTTATCTTTTCCTTCAGTTCCTCGTATTTTTTGTCCGGCTTTTCTTTTTTCTTCTTGTCTTTCTTATCTTCGGAAACTTTACATTCCTCTTGTTCCGCTTCCTCTGTCGCATCGGTGTTCTCTAATTCGATGTTATCGACTTCGGTATTCTCTGCGGCATCTTTTAAATCTTTCTCTTCTGCCACGTCTAATTTCCTTTCTTATATAATGTATCTAACTGATTCATCATGTTTTTCAGGGTTCCCACCACTTTATCGTAATCCATACGCTTAGGTCCCACGATACCGATGGTTCCCTTCATGCCTTCTTCCAGCTCGTAGGTGGCTGTTACCACACTGCAATCCTGCAGGCCCTCAACGGGAGTTTCTTCACCGATATAAACTTTGATGTTGTTATCGGTTTCCCTAAGCCCTGTAAGAGCAAGAGCGTTCAAAGGTTCTTTTTCTTCAAATGTATGTATCAGAGAACCGGCGTGTTCATTATCCGCAAGTTCGGGATACTTCAAAATATTGTTGGCTCCGCTTGTATAGATCTCCAAATCTTCATCGGAGTGGATTGCTTCTGCCACGGCATCTATCACGTTACTTACGATTTCTCCGTGGACGCCGGCAGCTTTTTTCATGGCTGCTATCATGGCGAGATTTATTTCTTCAATGCTAAGGCCGTTCATGTGGGTGTTAAGAAGTATGTTAAGCTTTAACATTGTTTCGTCATCAAGGATGGTGTCAACGTCAATCATGTGATTCTTTATCACATTACCTTCCGTTACTATAACCGCAAGAAGGTGATTCTCATCAACCCTTGATAACTGGATAAATTTAAGCTTGTTCCGATGATACTGGGGAGCGCTTATCATGGTGGCATAATTGGTATTTACTGCCAGCACTTTCGCAACCTGCTTAAGAAGGGTATCGATCTTATCTTCTTTTTCAAGAAGGATCTCTTTCATTTCCGCCACTTCTTTGTCCTTTTCTTCTAACATCTTGTCTACATATACTCTGTAGCCCTTGTCGGAAGGAATACGACCTGCAGATGTATGGGGCTGCACTATATAGCCCATCTCCTCAAGATCCGCCATTTCGTTTCTGATGGTGGCGGAACTTAGATTTAAATCCGTGTACTTAGAAATGGTGCGGCTTCCCACGGGTTCGCCTGTTTCCATGTAGTTACGGACTATTGCCTGTAAAATTTTAATCTTACGCTCGTCTAAATCCATGGTTCACCTTTTCTTTCGGGTGCTGTTAGCACTCAAACCACTCGAGTGCTAATTTCTATTGATACACTACACCCACCATTATCAATTGTCAACAAATAAGATGTGGTAATTTTATTAAAAGATTATAAAGAAACGGGTCCTAATAGTACATGGCACCGCCGAGGATTCTTATTAAATAGAAAATGCCCGACAAAACTTGAGGGATAAAAGAAAGAAAACCTATGACTATTTTGTACTTCTCGGTTTCTTCACGTACTGCTGCGCGGTAAAGCTTTTCTGCTGACATAAGGGTCAGGAAAAAGATTCCGTGCATATAGCCCCATGAAAAATTAAAGTCATAGAAGCGATAGCCTTTTTCAGCAAGAAATGCAGCTTCAAAAAGGCTCACAAAGAATAACATCACCGTAAATAAATATGGAATGTCATCTAAGATTTCTTTAATGAATATGATTAACACTACTAAGGAAAATAGATTTGCATAAAGAATGGCTCTGGGAATATTGGTGCATTCATTGCTCCACACTTCAAAGAAAGTAAGGGTAATTCCCCTTTCTTCTCCGGGGGCTGCAGGAGCAAAGACACCGAAATACTGGCGTATCAACTCTATAAATGTAGGCACAAAGGTAAGTCCCAGCAATACAGTCTCTTTAAAAGTAGCAAAGGAATTCATGCAGAGACGGATAAGCATATAGATTCCTGCCGCAGACACGAACACAAATGTAAAGCTGGGCTTGGTCATGGTAGTGAGAAGCAGGCTCACCGAAAAGACTATATAGTCCTTAACATTGGCTCTGTACTCGTAATTCTTTAATATGAATATAAATACAAAGAAAGCAAGAATCGCAAAGGGTCTTGTAGCGAGGTAAGTCTGATTGTGCCAGGGATTGCCGGTGAAAACACCAAGGTAATACTGCTCTCCGCCTTTAAGTGACATTCTCAAAGGGTTAATTAACATTGAGGACGTGAATATCCCAAGGATCAACGCAGAAAGTGAAAGCCTGCGCAAAAGAACATTTCCTTCATGAAAAGAAACATCTTCATAGAGATCAAAATAATATTTGACCAAAACCATGGAAACAGCATTGAGAATAGCCACAGTGAAAGCCATAGCCTGCTCAACAGGCATTGCTAAAGAAACAGCACGTACCATCCAAAAGAACAATCTGTAAGGGAAAGGGTAACCCGATTCTTCACCCAGCACTTCCTGCATGTAGGCTAAGATATCAGAGTGATACGCTCCCGTACCTACATTGGTTGCCTGCTTAAGTGTCAAAAAGAACATGACAACAAACATGCCTATGGTAAGCATGGTAAAGAAAAAATAATCTATTCTTTTTGCTGTCTGTTCTTTCTTAAAATTATTCATAAATAGCCATTGTTGAAATATCTATAATCTTTACTTTATCATTCTCGCCTATAACGGTACCGCCTTTATTGATGACTGTATCGCCCACCACGCCGTCTGCGGGAGTGATCATATACTTACACTTTAAGTCTCCCAGGTTATCAAGAAGATATTCATCGGTACAGAAGCTGATTCCATAGCCTGCGGGAGTTGCATAAAGCTGCTGCCACGCTGTCATCACGGCTTCACCGGTATATTTATCCGTATCATAGAACACCAGAGCAATGGTATTATCCCAGGATACTTCTCCCGTAAGCACCATGTCGGGTGCAATTTCTTTTGATAAAGCCGCAATCTCTTCGTGGGTCTCATCCCTGTAGGGTACCGCATAATCATAATCCGAAACCGCCTTTATCATATAAAGCCATACAAAAGATACTGCTAAAATAACGGAAAACAGCTCTCTGAAGCTCACAACCGCCACCATGACAAAGATGTCAACGGCGATAAAAGTAAGCAAGTGCTTGCTTCCTTCAAACAGCTTGTACATAAGAAGGATTGCAAAGAACATACCTGTATTGGTAAATAGCATGGTAAAAGAAATAAAACGTCCCTTTTCTTTTTTCACAAGCTTTACGATAAAATCCACAAGGAAAATGCCTATAAACATGCAATGTGTGATGAAATAAGCGCCGGGGCAAAGTCCGTTCACAACGCCGTCTATCATGTTATAGAACACATTATATCCGTATTGCTTTATGGTTCTGAGGGTTTCAAGTACGCCACCCATAAAGCCATCATTTAAAAAGGCTTTGAGCCAGTCGGTTCTGTAAAGGGGCGTAAAATAAGGCGCTCCGAAAGCCTTGTTTATTATGAGATAAACAAAGAGTGAAATGATAACTGCCAATGGAGATATCCAGTATCCATGCTTCGTTTTACGTACAAGATAGAACGCCGGCACCATCATAAACATGATGAGGTATGGACGCATCAGTGTCAGAATAAAAAGCAGGATAAACATAGCAATGATCTTTCCATATTTATCACGGTCCGCGCCGTCTTCGTCGTATCCCACCATGAACCCCATCACTATAAGCAACAGAGAAATAACGATAATCTCCGGCATTCCGGAAAGTATATATCTTGAAAAAGGTACAAACAAAAAGAACAGCGCCACTGCCATGGCAGCCTTTTTGTAATCAAACTTTGAGTAGAAGCCAAATATGAACATGGCAATTGAAAGCATGATTATATTGACTATTACAGGGCTTATCATGCTCCATCCGAAGATTTTGCCGAATATCGCCCAGGGCATAAGAAGTACAGGGCTCCATGCAGCAAATGTAAGATACAGGCCATGGCTTTCGTTAAATCCAAAATAACCCTGGGGAATACCATACTTAACCATGGCATCCACCTGCTTATAATAAAATAACTCGTCGTTCCATTCAGATGCGCCGATCCATACGGAATGCAGGGTATGGCCATCAAAGAAAGTTCTTAAAATCGCATATAAGAGCGGTAAGCATCCTAAAATTACTGCAATTATCATGCGTTTGTGTTTAACAAAGAATTTCATAAGAAAAAACTCCTATTTTGCGGGGTATTCGCTTTTAACGAACGTGCGAAGGGCTTCTATGGAGCGTTCCACCTTCTCGGTATCAATGCAGTATGCCATCCTGAAATATCCGGGACACGCAAAAGAATCTGCCGGTACCAGCACCAGATCATATTTCAAAGCCTTCTTACAAAAAGCAACCGCATCATCTTCCAGTGCTTTGGGGAAAATGTAGAAGGTTCCACCGGGCTTCACAACCGTGAATCCGAGGCGCACAAGTTCGTCATATAAAATATTCATGTTCTTTTCATAAACACTTAGATCGGAGGTTTCATAGAGCACTTCGGTAATTCCGTACTGCATGAGGGATGAAGGGCAGTTGTGGCCTGTGCCTCTTGAGATCTGACCGCACATATTAACAATGGTGGCGGCATCGGGGTTTGCGGGGTTTACTGCAATGTAACCGATTCTTTCTCCGGGGAGAGAAAGGGACTTTGAATATGAGTAACATGAAATGGAATAATCGTAATAAGCCGATACATAAGGAGATTCTACACCTCCGAATACTATTTCACGATATGGTTCGTCGGAAATTAAGTAAATATTAAAACCAAATTCATGAGATTTTTCTTTTAACAGGGAAGAAAGTTTCTTAATGGTGGCGGTAGAATATACAACGCCTGTAGGGTTATTTGGTGTATTTACGAGAACAGCCTTAACAGAGGGGGTTAAGAGCTTCTCAAATTCTTCGAAGTTAATCTGGAAATCTTCTGTGTTGGCCGGAACAACCCTGACCTTGCATCCTGCGCCGGTTATATATGGAATATATTCGGGGAAGTAAGGCGCAAAAATGATCACTTCATCACCCGGCTCAGTTACCGCGCGAAGGGCATGGGCAATGGCACCCGCCGCAGCACTGGTCATGAATATGTGCTTACCTTCATAGTTCATTCCGAACCTTTCATTAAGGGACTCAGCAACCGCTTCTTTTACGGAAGGGATACCGAGGCTCGGACTGTAACCGTGAATCTCCATGGGATCCTTGGTTTCAAGTATGTTGATAAGAGCCTTTGTGAATTTTTCCGGAGCAGGCACGGAAGGATTTCCGAGACTGTAGTCAAAGACATTTTCATATCCGATCTCTTCGCCTCTTTTATTGGCGAATTCGGATAATTCCCTGATCACGGATTTTTTAGAAAGCATATCCTTATACGAAGCATTTAACATTTACTCACATACCTCCAATGTATATTCAAAAGAAAGAGTGCATGAACTGCACTCTTTTTGTAATCATTCCTTGGGTTCAAAGACTTCTGCCACTCTTTGCAAGAGTTCCTCTCTGGAAATGGGTTTAACAAGATACCCCTGAGGATTAAGAGCGAGACACTGCAAAATCTTGTCCCTCTCCGTTACCGAAGTTAAGAACAATACGGGAACGTTCTTTGACTCTTCCCGTTTTCTGAGTATTTCCAACACATGAGGCCCGTCAAACAGAGGCATCATGTAATCAAGCAATATAAGATCCGGAGTGTGCTTTAGCATGTATTCCAAAGCCTGTTTACCTGAGTCAACAATGGTAACCTGATAATCATCCTGAAGAAAAACCTTCAGAACCTTAAGCATATCCACATCATCATCCACGATCAATATGTGTTTTCTAGCCACGATTGCCCCTCTCTGTGTTATTTTTTTCACACTGTGTGAATCATTATAACATATTTAAACTGCAGTTACCACAGCATTAATCTGTGATCCATCTGTCATATTCCGTACCGCTCACATTTACTTTTTCCCGAAAATAAAGTCCTGCTTTTTCAAGTAATCTTTCGGAAGCCCTGTTTCCGTTAATCACCAACGCCTGCAACGGCATGAGATCATGCGCTTTAGCATATTCGATACATCCCTTCACAGCTTCCGTACCATATCCCATGTTCCAGTGCCCTTTATCAACGGCAAAACCAAGCTCTATATTGTCAAAGCCCGCTCTTGAAACAAGCCCCGCTCTTCCGATGATGTCACCGGTTTTCTTTTCAATTATCGTCCATATGCCGAAGCCCTGAGTCCCGTATACCTTTTCGCGGTATTCCGTCACGTATTTCTTTTCTTCTTCGGGATCGTCATAGAGCTTTTCCGTGAATCTCGTCATGTCGGGGTCTTTGTATATTTTATAGAATGTATCCACATCCGATTCCACCGTCTCCCGCAAAAGAAGGCGCTCCGTCTCAAGAATATCCCAAGGAAGATTATTGAGTCTTCTGTAGATTTTTTCATAATAATCAAACTCTGCATATTCAGGATCCATTACGAAATATTTAGCGCCGCTGAACGCATCCATGTCCTCGGGCTTTTCGATAAGGATCAGACATCTGCCGTTAAAATGGCGATAGACTTTATAAGAATCCGTGATTATCAGATCCCCTTCCCGCACTGAATAGGAATCCGGAGATTCCTCCGCATCGAGGCTGCAGCCGTTTTGTTCAAGGTTTTCTTTTAAAAGTTCCAGCGCCTGTGTATTAAGTTCATCCGTAAAAAGAACAATTCTTTTCATTCTTGCGCCTCCGGATTTACAATTCCACAATTTCATCATATCATAAACGTACCAATAAAAATCATAAAGGAGTAATTATGAGTAAAAATCCTATTGTTACCATCAAAATGTCCACCGGTGATGTAATGAAGCTTGAATTATATCCCGATGTTGCCCCTATTACCGTTAAAAACTTCGTAGAGCTTTGCGAGAAAGGCTTTTATAACGGTCTTATCTTCCACCGTGTCATAAACGGCTTCATGATCCAGGGCGGAGATCCCGAAGGAACCGGCATGGGCGGCCCCGGCTATTCAATTAAGGGAGAATTTTCATCAAACGGTGTTGAGAATAACTTAAAGCACACAGCAGGTGTCATCAGCATGGCTCGTTCCATGGATCCCGATTCCGCAGGAAGCCAGTTCTTTATCATGCATAAGGATGCTCCTCACTTAGACGGAAGTTATGCTGCTTTTGGTAAGATTATTGAAGGTATGGAAGTTGTAAATAAGATTGCCGAAACAAAGACTGACTGGGGTGACAGACCTTACGAAGACCAAGTTATGGAAACCGTGTCTGTAGAAATCGCCGAATGATTTCTTTGAATTAGAAGAATATTTCTGTTAATTGTCTGTTAATTTTAATTGAAAATTTCTATTGTATCAACGAGACGACTAGTTTTCAGTCGTCTCGTTCATAATTTGTTCATATTTTATTTTCCGTTTGTTAATTTACATAACACGTATTTGTAAAGAATATGCTTTATATTAATACCATAAGATACAGATAAAGCTTACAACAAGTTGCTAAATACTTTTAAAACTTTTTCATAATAAATGCCAAGCAAGATAACTTGCTTGGCATCCTCCCTTTTTAGGGGCTTTTTTTATGTCTTTTATTACTTTGCGCCGTTTAAGTATTCTTCAATGCTTGTAACAGCATTTTCTTCATCGTTACCATCTGCCACAACAGTAACCTTTTCTCCTGCATCCAATCCGAGACTCATCATACCCATAATGGATTTGGCATTTACTTTTTTATCCAAAGTCTCGATATGAATGGTGCTGTCGAACTGGCTTGCGATCTGAACAAGCATAGCAACGGGACGAGCTTCCAGGCCGCTTGCAAGTTTAATGGTAATATCTTTCTTTGTCATAAATCCTCCTCTTACTTTCGTAAGCTATCAGCAAACTCACTTATTTTCCTAAGTCGATGATTTACACCGGATTTTCCGATGGGCGGATTCAGGTAGGATCCTAACTCAGCCAGGGAACTTTCCGGATAATTAAGCCTTACAACGCATATCTCTCTCAAAGCTTCCGAAAGGGATTCAAACCCCACTGTACTCCTTATAAGCTCGATGTCGTCAATCTGTTTTGACGCTGCGTTAACTGCTTTTGAAATGTTTGCCATATCACAATTGTTACGCCTGTTGACATCGTTCCTCACATCCTTAAGTATTCGCGCATTGGCAAATTCCATCATGGACTTGTGAGCACCCATAATATTAAGGCAATCCATTATGCTTTCAACTTCTTTTACATAGACCACATAATATTTGCCTCGCTTATGAACCTTGGCATTTATGGCGAATTCTCCAAGAATGAGGATTAATAGTCTGGCATAGTCTTCGCTTTCTGAAAGAATTTCAAACTGGTAGCTTCTCGCAGGATCTCCGATAAAACCGGAAGATATAAATGCTCCGCGTAAGAAACTCTTCTTACAACAAGGTTTTTTAACGATATCTAAGGGACTGTCATTTTTGACTGTCGTTACCATATTAATTGTTTTATTACGTATTGTAAAGCATTTTCTTAAAGCATTATTGTTTAAAACGTTTTCATCTAAATTTTCCAGTTCTTCCCTGGGGCCCTTATTGTAAAAAGAATATAACCCTAAATATTCAGCTTTTTTGCAATGGTCTTCATGAGGAATTACATTTAAAAGTTCTTCTTTAACTTCTCCGGAAAATGACATCTCTACCTCTGTTTATGTACATTTACGTCTCTGTGAGAAAGGGTCAATCCGTAAGTACCCTTGTGCATTCTCTTAAACAATTCTTCGGCAATGGTAACACTTCTGTGATGACCGCCGGTGCATCCGATGGCTACCACAAGCTGATATTTACCTTCTTTAACATAATTGGGAATCAGGAAATCCAGCATGGATTCAAGCCTGTCGAGAAATTCTCCGGCTTCTTCATGACCCATTACAAACTCCTGAACGGGCTTATCGAGACCTGTAAGCTCCTTCAGCTCGTCAATGTAATAGGGATTTGGCAAGAATCTCACATCAAATACCAGATCTGCATCCGGCAGGATACCGTTCTTAAATCCAAAAGAAACGATATTCACCATCAGGTTATTATATTCCTTGCCTTCTACGAAAATCGAATCGATCTCTTCTTTCAACTCTCTTGTAAGAAGGTTCGATGTATCGATTATGTATGTGGCGCGCTCTTTGATCTCCTTTAAAACTTCGCGTTCTTTTGAAATACCGTCTTCCACACGACCGCTTGGCGCGAGGGGATGCATGCGGCGGGATTCCTTATAACGCTTCATGAGAACCGCGTCGGATGTTTCAAGAAAAAGAATATCAAGTACCACGTCACGTTTTTTTATCTCATCCAGGATCTTGACGGCTACTTCAAAGGGCTCGTCGGCTCTTGCATCAAGACCGAGGGCTACTTTGGAAAGCTCAGAGCCCTTGACCATGGCACGGTCTACGAGATTTTCTATAAGCTGAATAGGCAGGTTGTCTACGCAATAAAAACCCACATCTTCAAGCATTTTAAGTGCGGTAATCTTTCCGCTGCCGCTCATTCCTGTCACTACAACCAGATGCATAAAAATCTCCTAATCAAACAGACCTACGCGAATTACTTCAGGCTCAAGCATTATATCTGTCTGTCTCTTAACTTCTGCCTGCACATCTTTTATTACTTTATTTATGTCGTCGGCTGTGCCGTTTTTATCATTAACAACAAATCCGCAATGCTTTACTGAAACGGATGCTCCGCCCACTCTGTAGCCCGATAGTCCTGCTTCCATAATAAGCTTTCCCGCAAAATTTCCCTCGGGACGCTTAAAGGTACTTCCCGCGCTTGGAAATTCCAGGGGCTGCTTTGATCTTCTTCTTTCAAGAAAATCCTGCATTTTAGCATTAATATCTTCAAAACTTCCCTTCTTAAGTGAAAATACCGTCTTAAGGGCGATAAGATTTTCTTTTTTGAAGATACTGGTCCTGTATCCGAACTCAAGCTCTTCTTTGGTAAGAGTCTTTACTTCACAGTCTTCAGTAAGAACATCCACGGTCTTAACTACAAAGGACATTTCTCCGTCATAGGCTCCGGCATTCATTACCATTGCGCCGCCTACGGAGCCCGGAATACCATACGCAAATTCAAGGCCGGTGAGACTGTTATTGGAAGCTTCCAAGCATACTTTGGAAAGGGGCACCGAAGCATATGCCGTAATCTCGTTATCTTCAACGGTTAATCCCGTAAAATCTCCCGTAAGCTTAATTACCACTCCGTCAAAGCCTCTGTCCGATACTAACAGATTGCTTCCGTTACCGAGAATAAAGTAGGGCACCTCTTCTTCGTAGATATATGACATGAGAGCTTTAAGCTCATCTATATTATCTGCTTCTACAAAAAGGGATGCAGGACCCCCTACCCTGAAGGTTGTGTGATCCTTCAGATAAACGGTTTCCTGCACACTTTTATGATTCATTATTTCTTTTATCTTAATTACATGTTCCTGTTTCAATTAGAACACTCCTTAACCAATTACAAGTTTTGCAGCTCCGTACATTCCGGCGTCGTTACCGAGAGTTGCAAGAAGCATCTTACAATTCTTTACCGCACCGGGAAATGCATATTTTTCAAAAGAAGGTACTGCTGCATCAATTACGCACTGACCGGCTTTGGAAACGCCTCCACCGATTACGAAAGCTTCGGGATTTAATACGGAAGCAATGGTAGCAAGACCCTTTCCGAAATATTCACCGAATTCAGCAACGATCTCTTTGCAAAGAGCATCGCCTTCTTTGTATCCGTCAAATACTGTCTTTGCATTGATGTTACCCTGCTTAAGAACGGTTTCTTTATTCCATGCGGCAAAATGTCTTTCTGCCATTCTGGTGATTCCCGTTGCTGATGTATACTGTTCAAAACATCCGTGATTTCCACAGCCGCATGCTTTTTCTTCATTGTCTTCCACATGCATATGACCGATCTCTCCGCCGGCTCCGGAGAAACCTGCAAGGATCTTTCCGTCTACGATGATTCCGCCGCCTACACCGGTACCAAGAGTTACCATTACCTGGTTCTTAATGCCCTTGCCGCCGCCCTGCCACATTTCGCCGAGAGCCGCAACATTAGCATCATTACCTGCTGTTGCTTTTAAACCTGTGAGCTTTGAAAGAGTATCGCTTACGCTGAATTCTCCCCAGTTAAGGTTTACTGCCTTATGAACGGTGCCTTCCGAATCTACGGGTCCGGGTACGCCTACACCAACACCGATAACATCGCTTTTATCAATTTTCTTTTCCTGAAGCTTTGCATTAAGGGATGCTGCCACATCGGGAAGAATGTTTTCACCATTATTCTCTGTGCGGGTCTTGATCTCCCACTTTTCAAGAAGCTTTCCGGTTTCATCAAGTAAACCGATCTTTACTGTAGTTCCCCCTACATCAACTCCAAATACGTACTTAGCCATTTTTTAATCCTCGTCTCTCTTATTATTGAAATTCTGCTGAATTCTCTTATATAATTCCTGGGTTGCGTTGTAACCCATTTTCTTCTGCCTGTAGTTAACCGCTGCGGATTCACAGATAACCGCAAGGTTTCGACCGGGCCTTATGGGAATGTTATGGCACACAACTTTGTTGCCGAGATATTCCGTATATTCTTCTTCAAGACCGAGTCTGTCATATTCTTTATCTTTATTCCATTCTTCAAGTCTGATGACAAGGTCGATTGCCTGAGTATCCTTGACACTGGATACACCGAACAATGCCTTTACATCCACGATACCGATACCGCGAAGCTCGATAAAGTTCTTCGTAACATCGGGAGCTGATCCGATAAGTGTATCATCGCTGACTTTTCTTATTTCTACAACGTCATCCGTTACAAGACGATGACCTCTCTTTATGAGTTCAAGAGCGGCTTCCGACTTACCGATACCGGATTCACCCGTAATAAGAACGCCTTCACCGTAAACATCCACCAATACACCGTGAACCGAAATACAGGGAGCAAGCTTGACATTAAGCCATCTGATTATCTCTGCCATGAAATCGGATGTGGACTTCTTGGTGATAAGCACGGGTATATTGTGACGTATCGCTGTTTCTTTAAATATATCGTCGGGTACTAATTCTCTGCAGAAAACCACCGCGGGGATCTCATAAGAAAGAAGCTGCTCATATGCTTCTTTTTTCTTTTTAACGCTTAAGCTCTCCATATAGGTATATTCTACGAAACCTATGATCTGAAGACGGGCTGCGTCGAAGTGCTCAAAATATCCTGCGATCTGAAGAGCAGGTCTGTTTATATCGGGCTGCTTGATCTTAATCTTTGAAATGTCTACTTCGGGAGTGACATTCTCAAGTTTCATCTTTTCAATTATTTGTGCTAATGCAACAGATGCCATAAATAACCCTCCGTTCTAGAAGTTTTCCCTGAATTTCAGTGTATCACAATTACAGTTACTTAGAAAAGTCTGTGTGAAAAAAATTATAAACAGCTTCGGCGGAAGCTTTATTCATGCCATCCACCGCGGAAAGTGCCGTAATATCCGCTTCTTTTATATCATCAATGGACTTGAATCTTCTCATAAGAGCAAGACGTCTCTTTTCACCGACTCCCGGAATATCCTCGAGCACGGAATGGACCTGCCTCTTTTCGCGAAGACTCTTATGATATTCTATTGCAAATCTGTGGGCTTCGTCCTGTATCCTTGTGATGAGCTTAAAGCTTTCGGACCTCTTATCTATATCTATTTCTTTTCCGTCAACGTAGAGGCCGCGGGTATTATGATTATCATCCTTTACCATACCGCAGACAGGGATGTTTACATTAAGTTCGTTAAGAACTTTTAATGCTATATTTACCTGACCCCGGCCGCCATCCATTAGTATGAGATCCGGGAAGCGGGCAAAGCTTCCGTAATCCTTTTCAAGGTTCTCATCGGACAGCTTTCTCTGTTCTTCAAATCCATGAGTAAATCGACGGGTCAAGACTTCATGCATGCAAGCATAATCATCGGGGCCCGATACGGTTTTAATTCTAAACTTTCGGTAGTCACCCTTAACAGGTTTACCGCCTTCAAATACCACCATGGAACCAACATTCTGGAAACCGTTGGTATTGGAAATATCATAGGCTTCCACTCTGCTGAGACCGGGCATATCAAGCAGATCTCCAAGCTCTGTAATTGCACCCTTTGTGCGCTTTTCTTCAAGAATAAGCTTTTCTCTGTCCTTGTTTAACACTATTGATGCGTTCTTATTGGCAAGCTCCACCAGCTTTTCTTTTTGTCCGATCTTGGGAATAAGAAGCTTTACTTTCTTTCCCTTCACAAAAGAAAGCCATTCTGCTATGGCATCTTCTTCATCTATCTCCATGGGAAGCATGATCTCCCTTGGTACAAAGGGAGTTCCCGTATAATATCTCTTCACAAATTCCGTAAGGATCTCTTTTTTGGTAAGTCCCTGAATCTCGGGGATGTGATGATGTTCCCTTCCTATCATCTTGCCGTTACGGATAAAGAAAACCTGTACCACCGCATCTTCGTCGTCCTTGGAAATACCTATGATATCACGGTCCTCTTCATCGGAATCCGTGATCTTCTGGCGCTCTATGATTCTGGTGGCGTTTTCCAAAAGCTCTCTATATTTAATGGCATCTTCAAAGTTTAAGTTCTCTGAAGCTGCATCCATTTTGTCCCGAAGATTCTTTAAGATGGATTTGTCATTTCCGTTCAGGAAATCGAGTGCCTGGTCCACTCTGCTCATGTATTCTTCTTTTGAAACGCATCCGCGACAGGGCGCCATACAACGCTCCATGTGAAAGTTAAGACACGGTCTGTCTATTTCCACCCCTTCGGCGCATTTTTTATTGCAGCTTCGAAGTCCGTATGTGGCATTCAAAAGCTCGATAGTATCATTCACTGCATTGGCACTTGTGTATGGACCGAAATAACGGGACTTATCTTTGCCGGTACGTCTTACCATGGAAATCTTTGGAAAGTCATCGCCCATTGATACTTTAATATAAGGATAGGTTTTTGAATCTTTAAGAAGGGTATTGTATTTGGGATTATATTCTTTGATTAAGTTATTTTCCAGAACTAAAGCTTCCAACTCTGAATCCACCACGATATATTCAAAGTGATCGATCAGGGAGACCATTCTTTCTATTTTGACGGTTTTCTTGGTGGAAGCGCGAAAATAAGACCGAACCCTGTTAAACAGATTTACGGCCTTACCTACGTAGATAATATTATCATTAGCATCATGCATCAGGTAAACTCCCGGTTTATGCGGGAGTTTACTGAGCTCTTCGGGAATGTTAAACATTTTCCTCCGTTGTTTCTTCCTTCACTGCTTCAGCTTCGGAAGATTCTTTATTTTCAGAAGCTTCTTTAGTTTCAGCAGCTTCTTTAGTTTCGGTTGCTTCTTTAGTTTCAGCAGCTTCTTCGGTTTCGGATTTCTCTTCTTTCTTTTCTTCCTCAGGATCGGGAAGTCCTTTCTCACGTCTGAAGATTTCCATGAATTCCTTACCGGTAATTGTTTCTTTTTCTATTAAGTGTTCAGCAATCTTATCTAAGACTTCTCTGTTTTCAAGAAGAAGGCTCTTAGCTTCTTCATAGCTGTCTTTAAGGATTGTCATTACTTCTTCATCAATGCCTGCGGCAGTTGCATCGCTGCAGGTAAGAGCGGCGCGACCATCAAGGTATCTGCTTTCAACGGTTTCAAGACCCATGAGTCCGAATCTCTTGCTCATACCGTACTGGGTAACCATTCGACGGGCAAGGGATGTAGCCTTTTCAATATCGTTGGAAGCACCCGTGGTTACTGAATCAAATACTATTTCTTCAGCTGCACGTCCGCCAAGTAATCCTACGATGATGGCATGAAGTTCTTTTTCGGAATTTAAATATTTCTCTTCTTCGGGAACCTGCATTACGTAACCGAGAGCACCCATGGTCCTCGGTACGATGGTAATCTTCTGAACGGGTTCCGCGTTTTTCTGTAATGCGGAAAGAAGGGCATGTCCCACTTCATGGTAGGATACGATTCTTCTTTCTTCCTTGCTCATGATACGGTCTTTCTTTTCTTTACCCACAAGTACCTGTTCAACTGCTTCAAACAGGTCTTTCTGGCACACATATTCTCTGTGTTCTTTTACTGCGTTGATGGCAGCTTCATTGATCATGTTGGCAAGGTCGGAACCTACGGCACCGCTGGTTGCAAGAGCGATCGCATCGAAGTCCACGGTTTCATCCATCTTAACGTCTTTGGCGTGAACCTTTAATATTTCCACACGGCCCTTTAAGTCGGGCTTATCTACGATAATTCTTCTGTCAAAACGTCCGGGACGAAGAAGGGCCTTATCAAGGATCTCAGGTCTGTTAGTTGCACCAAGCACCAGAATACCCTTGGATGAATCAAAACCATCCATTTCGGAAAGGAGCTGGTTAAGGGTCTGCTCTCTTTCTTCATTGCCACCGCCGTATTTTGAATCACGGGAACGACCGATGGCATCAATTTCATCGATAAATATGATACAGGGAGCGTTCTTGCTTGCTTCCTTAAATAAGTCTCTTACACGGGACGCACCCACACCTACGAACATTTCCACGAAATCGGAACCGGTAAGTGAAAAGAAGGGAACGTGAGCTTCACCGGCTACTGCCTTGGCAAGAAGGGTCTTACCCGTTCCGGGAGGTCCTACGAGAAGTGCACCTTTAGGAAGCTTTGCACCGATCTTAGCGTATCTTCCGGGGTTATGTAAGAAGTCAACCACTTCCACCAGTGATTCTTTTGCTTCATCTTCACCCGCAACATCCTTGAAGGTTATGCCGGTTTCTTTTTGCACATAAACCTTGGCATTGGACTTGCCCACTCCCATCATGCCGGAGCCGCCGCCCATTCTCTTTGATAAGAAACTGATGAATACAAAGAAAATTACGATGGGAAGAATGTAAGTAAGTATTATTGATATAAGCCAGCTGGAGTTATCGGGTATCTTTCCCGAAACTTCAACTCCCGAGTCGAGAAGTCTTTTTGAAAGTGCTTCTTCATCCTCTACAAAACCTGTCACATAAGTTACGGATCTTAAGCCTTCTCCCTTGGGTGTTATGACGATCTTGTCGCTGTCAAGGAACACGCTTTCAACTGTTCCTTCATCCAACATGCTCACAAATTCCGTATATGGAATCTCTCTTGTGGTGGCGCTGGTCAGTGCTCTCGAAAAGTAGCTTACTATCAAAAGGATCACCAGCACCGCAATAAGCATGGGCGCTATATGCGGGCCTTCTCTGTTTGGCCCTTTATTGTTCTGATTGTTATTTCCTGATTCATTACTCATAAATATATATTTCCTCACTCGTTGTGTTAAGCGCTTATTCACGCACCTTGCGGTGAATTTAACACCGCTTTCCTTAATTATAAAGAGGGGTATATTCTTCCGCAATAGATTAATTCTAAAAAAATCCTGCTAAAATCTAAAAAAATAATAATCTTACGTCTTGAAATGAGGTAAAATTGTAGTAAAATAACTCTGTTAATTTTGGAGGTGAACATGAGAATAGGATTTGATAATGAAAAATATCTTTCGATGCAGTCTGAGCGGATCAGAGAAAGAATATCCTCTTTCGGCGATAAGCTTTATCTCGAATTCGGCGGAAAGCTCTTCGATGATTATCATGCATCAAGAGTCCTGCCCGGATTTGAACCCGACAGTAAGCTTAAGATGCTTCTTAAGATGAAGGACGAGGCAGAGATCGTAATCGTTATCGGTGCGGATGCCATCGAGCAGAATAAGAAGCGCGGTGACCTTGGCATTACCTACGATATGGATGTTTTAAGACTCATTGATGCTTTTACCAGTGTCGGTCTTTTTGTCGGAAGTGTTGTTATCACCAAATATGCGGGACAGCCTGCGGCAGATGCATTCAGAAAGAAACTTTCAGCTCTTAATATCAAATCTTATTTACATTACCCTATAGAAGGATATCCCAGTAATATTCCCTTAATCGTAAGCGATGCGGGTTACGGAAAGAATGATTACATCGAAACCGAACGTCCCCTTGTGGTGGTTACGGCTCCCGGCCCCGGCAGCGGAAAGATGGCAACCTGTCTTTCACAGCTCTACCATGAAAACAAGCGTGGCATCAAAGCCGGATATGCCAAGTTCGAAACCTTCCCTATTTGGAATCTTCCGCTGAGTCACCCCGTAAACATCGCCTATGAAGCAGCTACTGCAGACTTAAACGATGTCAACATGATCGACCACTTCCATTTGGAAGCTTACGGAGAAACCACCGTTAACTACAATCGCGATATCGAGATCTTCCCTGTTTTAAATGCCATTTTCACCGAAATCCTTGGAGAGAGCCCTTACAAGTCTCCCACAGATATGGGTGTTAACATGGCAGGCTACTGCATCGTGGATGATGAAGCATGTGTGGAAGCATCAAAGCAGGAGATCATCAGAAGATATTACACAGCGCTTTGTGATTTAAAGAGAGGCAACGAAGCTCCCGAAACACTTTACAAGCTTGAACTTTTACTTAAACAGCTGGATATCTCATCAGCGGATCGCGCGGTTGTTGCCGCAGCTCTGAAGCGTGAAGAGGAGACAGGACATCCCGCGGTTGCGATCGAGCTTCCCAACGGAAAGATCGTTACCGGTAAGACCAGCAGCCTCCTTGGCGCCAGCGCAGCCTGCCTGATAAATGCACTTAAAGAGCTTGCAGGGATCGATCATGATCTTCACCTTGTTACAAAAGAAGCTCTTACACCTATTCAGACGCTCAAGACTCAGTACCTTGGAAGCCACAACCCGAGATTACACACCGACGAAGTCCTGATCGCTCTTTCCGTCAGTGCAGCCACCAACGGCTCCAGTGCTAAGGCACTTTCAAAGCTTCCCGAGCTTAAAGGATGTGAGGTTCATTCCTCAGTCATTCTTTCTCCTGTAGATGAAAAGGTATTTAAAAAGATTGGCGTTCATCTTACCAGCGAAGCCAAGTACGAAACAAACAAAAAATTTCACATTTAATATACAGAAAGGATATGCCGGATTTTAAATGATTCGGCATATTGTTTTAAATATGCTTGAAGGTTCTATTCAAAAAAAGATGGTGCTGTTTGCACTTCCCATTTTCTTAGGGATGTTATTACAGCAGCTTTATAACATAGTGGACTCCGTGGTTGTAGGTAATGTTCTTGGAAAAGAAGCACTTGCTGCGGTTACATCCTCCGGCAGCCTCATATTCTTAATGATGGGCTTTGTAAACGGGCTTTTCATGGGTGCTTCCGTAATAATCGGAAACAGATACGGTGCCAAGGACCATAACGCAGTTCACATCGCTGTTCACACAGCCGTTGCTTTTGGATTGTTATCCGGACTTTTGTTAACCGCGGTCGGAATAGTCTTTTCTCCCATGATCTTAAGGCTCATGGGTACTCCCGAAAACGTGCTGCCCAATTCTGTACTATATTTCCGCATCATCTTCGCAGGCGGACTCGGAAATGTAATGTACAACACATGCTGCGGCGTGTTCACAGCCATGGGCGACAGCAAGCGACCTCTTTACTACTTGATAATCAGTTCCATAATAAATACAATACTTGACCTTTTATTTGTGGCGGTACTGGGTTTAGGCGTAGGCGGCGCCGCACTTGCTACCATAATCGCCCAGATGCTTTCCGCAGCGCTTGCATTTATAAAACTTACCATGGTGGAGGGTCCTCACAAAGTCGTACTTAAGGATATTAAAATAGACATGCCCACACTGAAGCAGGAACTGAGCATCGGCATACCAAACGGAATACAGAATTCCGTTATCGCCATTGCCAATGTAATAGTGCAGTCCAACATCAATGCATTCGGAGATGTAGCTATGGCAGGAAGTGGCAGTTATTTTAAACTCGAAGGCTTTGCCTTCCTGCCCATCACCAGCTTCTGTCAGGCCATTACCACTTTTACCAGCCAGAATGTAGGTGCGAATCAGATCCCGAGAGCCAGACGCGGCGCGAGATTCGGCGTTGTATCCGGTGTTCTTCTTGCGGAAGTTATCGGTGTATGTTTCTTCTTATTTGCGCCTTTAATGCTTCGGATATTTATTGATGATCCCGAGGTCATCTCCTTCGGTACCAGACAGGCACATATAGAATCACTTTTCTATTTTGCCCTGGCCTACACCCACTGTATGGCATCCATCCTGCGAGGTGTTGGAAAGACCAAGGTGCCGATGTATGTAATGCTTGCCTGCTGGTGCGTGATACGTATTACATATATCACCATCACCGTTCATTTCATACCGGACATCAGGGTTGTCTACTGTGCTTATCCCCTGACCTGGAGTTTGAGCTCCATCATATTTACGATCTACTATATAAGATCAAAAGTCTTCAATGATACAGAACTTAAGCCTGCTTAATTAAAAAGAACCTTCTCTATTGAGAGGGTTCTTTTTCTTCCCCGGCGGGAGTGATCTGTGCAAATATGATCGCAGCGAACATAATAAAGCATCCGAGCGTCTCTCTTACAGTCATGCGTTCGTGCAACAATAAAAAGCCAAATATGACCGAAAAAACTGACTCAAGACTCATGACCAAAGATGCAACGGAAGCTTTTACGTGCTTCTGTCCAATAACCTGAAGGGTATATGCAACACCTGATGACAGGAAGCCCGCATAGGCTAACGGAAGCCATGCATCTATAACCGCAGGAACGGTGGGATGCTCTGATATCATGGGTAGTAAGCTTAGAAGAGCCGACACTACGAATTGCCAAAAAGAAAGCTTCACGCAATCAACCTTGGGAGCAAAATGATCTATTGCCATGATCTGGCAGGCGAAAAGCACTGCACAGGCTATAAGATAGGCATCATCCCCGGCAAGGCTTAGGCCTTCACCTTCTTTTACGCAGAGTAGATATAATCCGAGAGTGGCAAATGCCACGCTTATCAATATGAGTTTTCCGGGCTTCTTCCTAAGAATGAGAGAAAAGATTGGCACCAGCACTATATATAAAGCGGTGATAAATCCGGCCTTTCCTGCGTCGGAGGTCTTAAGCGCTATCTGCTGACAGCCTGACGCAAGAAACAAAAAAATGCCGGCTATGATCCCTCCCGTTAAAAGCTCTTTATCAAAGAAGCTTTTTTCTTTTTCAGGCTTCTTTCGATCCAAAAACCTTATGAACGGAAAGAGCACCAACGCTCCGAGCACATTCCTTATGGCATTGAAAGTAAAGGGACCCACGTAATTCATACCTGTACGCTGCGCCACAAAAGCGGCTCCCCATATGCATGCGCCAAGCATTAACAGAAAACTGTATCGTAAAGACTTATTCAAGTCACACCTCCAAAACGATCGCTTCGGCTGGCATTATATCACGGGTGTAACGGCTCTGCAACGTGGATAATGGCTTAAACTAAGAAAAGTCCAAGGGCTGTTCCTTGGACTTTTCTTAATAGGAGAGACATGAAAAAAGATTTATGTTTGGGTTAGCTATATTTCAAATTCCATCATTTCGGCTGCACTTACCGGGGCAAATCCGCCTTCGATAAGTTCGATCATACACTTAACGATGTTGGGATCAAACTGTGTTCCTGCATTGATCTTCAGCTCGTTCAATATATAATCATAGGATAAGATATCTCTGTAACATCTCTTGCTGGACATAGCATCATAAGCATCTGCCACAGCGATTATGCGACCTTCGATTGGAATCTCTTCACCTTTTAAACCTTCATTGTATCCGGTGCCGTCGTAACGCTCATGATGATATTTAATACCATTCTCAGCGCCTTTAATGGTGGTGAATCCTTCCATGAGCTGCGCGCCCATCTGAGTATGTCGCTTAACTATTTCATATTCATCAACTGTAAGTCTGCCGGGCTTCGTAAGAATACTGTTGGGAATACCAACCTTTCCAACATCATGAAGAAGACCTATGTAATATATCCTCTCCTGATCGAATTCATTCATTCCCATTTTTTCAGCCAGCATTTTTGAATAAATGGCAACTCTAAGGGAATGCCCCCGCGCGTATTCATCTTTTGTATCTATAATGTTAGCTATAGTACGTAACGCTTGATTAACAACGGTCTTATAGCTGTTATGCTCACGTTCAAAGCGATTGATATGAGCTCCTACCAGAATGGTAATGATCAAAGAAGCAACTCCGAATGAGAATAATGCAACGAGTATCTTAAACATTACTGTTTCCGGATAATCTATATGCACCCTGTATCGAATTATGACTCCGTTTAAATCTTGTTCTTCCGGCATATAAAGAACAAGTCCCGCTTTTCTCGTGGACTTTACCTCCACATCTTCGTTGGTTTCGAAAGGTACCACGCTTAATACAGTATCCTCTAATGACCAGTCACCTTCCCAGTCGCTGTCTATATAGCAGCCTTCAGGAACGGGAATTGTAAGAGTCCACTTGGAAATAGGATACTTATAGTTGTTCTCGACCACAAATTCATACTGACAACCGAACATATCCTCGCTGATCCAGCCTTCGCCTTTTTCAATCTTTACAAAAACCGGATTGGACTGTTCCGTGTCGATATTGTAGTTAAACAATACCTCGTGACTTTCAGCATTCCTGTAAGCAGTATAAAAGAGCAGACCCGCAAAACCTGCCACTACAAGCAACAGGTATACCACTATCTGCACTATAATATTCTGGATCAATTCTTTTGAGCTTGTCTTTTTTCGTTTCATAAATCCCTCATATCGCTATATTTATAACATAAATTGGCAGCATTAAATCGTCATTAACGTATGCTACTCTATTCCCCTTATTTCCACAATTTTCACATGCTCTTTAAGTATCGGCAGGAATTCCGACAGCTCTTCTTTGGTATAAGAAGAAAGGCCGGGCTTTATTACTCTGTCAGAGTCCACATAGGCCTGCAGATAATACTTTTCAGCTCCATGGATCAACTTGCCGATCTTATCAAAAGAAGCTTTGCTATGTAGCTCTTTTACAACAGTGGTCCTGAATTCAAAAGGAAGAGTGCCTCCGATTAAGAAATCTATACTTTCTTTTATCTTCCCGGTATCGAGCTTCACGCCAGCCACAAGTTCGTACTCATCAAGGCTTGACTTAATATCCATGGCAACATAGTCAATAAAGCCTCCGGTAACCAGTTCTTTTAAAACCTCAGGGCGGTAACCGTTGGTATCAAGCTTCACCTTAAGACCTATGTCCTTCACTTTTTTAATAAAGTCCCTCAGATCAGGGTTTAAAGTAGGCTCACCACCTGTAATACAAAGCCCCTGAGTAATCCCCTTTCTCTTTTTTAAATGAGACAATACCTCTTCTTCCGGGATCAGAGGCTGTGACATGGGATTAAGTACCAGGTCCCCGTTCTGGCAGAAAGGGCATCTGAAATTGCACCCTCCGGTAAAGACTGTAGCTGCCACAAGACCGGGATAATCTAAGAGGGTTGTCTTATTGAAACCGTGAATCAGCATTTGCTTTTTTTCCTTTAAATTATTATCATAACAGTAGTATAACATAGGTGGTTTTTTAGTGAAAAAAGAATTGTCAGTTGATGAAAAATATATGCGCGAAGCCCTTAAGGAAGCGAAAAAAGCTTATAAGCTTGGGGAAGTTCCCATAGGCTGCGTAATAGTGTACGAAGGGCAGATAATAGGCAGAGGTTATAATCGACGTAACACAGATAAATCCACCCTTTGCCACGCCGAGATAACCGCCATCAAAAAGGCATCAAAATTCATCGGTGACTGGCGACTGGAGGGCTGTACTCTCTATGTGACATTGGAACCCTGTCAGATGTGCAGCGGTGCAATAATCCAGGCCAGGGTGGACAGAGTAGTGTTCGGTTCATCTAATCCCAAGGCAGGTTGCGGAGGATCACTTCTTAATATATTGGAATGTCCTTCTTTTAACCATCAGGCAGATGTTACCAGGGGCGTTCTCATTGATGAGTGCTCCGAAATACTTACCCGATTCTTCAAAGAACTCCGGGTGCGACTTAAGATAGAAAAGGCCCTTAAAAAGGAGAATGAATATGATTACCAATCAGATTATCCAGCAGACACTTGATTCCCTTAATGATATTACCAAAATCGATTTTGCACTTTACGATGCAGAAGGCTTTGTGGTTGCTAAAACCGGCGCCGAAAAAGAAGTTTCTTCCGACTTTATCAGGAGCTTTGCAGTATCCGATGCCGACTCTGAAGCTATCGGCAGTAACTTCTTATTAAAGGTCTATGACGAAGGCGACGTTGCCTATATCCTGATCGCCAAGGGTAGCATGAACGAAGTTGCGACTTACTCTAAGATTCTTGCAAAAGAACTCCAGGCTCTCATCACCGCCTACAAGGACAGGCTTGATAAGAACAATTATTTCCAGAACCTGATCTTAGATAACCTTCTTTTAGTAGATATATATAATCGCGCGAAAAAACTTCATATAAACATTAATGTGCCGAGAGTCGTATTCGTAATTGAATCCGAAGGCTCTCACGATAATGTGTCAAAAGAAGTTTTAAAGCCCATGTTTTCAGAGCAGCGCGGCGACTACATCACCGCCGTTGATGAAAAGAACATAATCTTAATTAAGCAGTTAACTGAAAAGGATAATTCGGATTCCATCTTAGAGATTGCCGATTCCATCATGGGTCTTATGAATACTGAAGCCATGATGAAGGTTAAGATCGCCTTCGGCACCGTGGTAAAAGAACTTAAAGATGTTTCCAAGTCATACAAAGAAGCTGTTATGGCTCTTGATGTAGGTAAGATTTTCTATCCTGAAAAGGATATTGTATCCTACTCATCCCTTGGTATCGGACGCCTTATCTATCAGCTTCCCGACAACCTGTGCCATATCTTTATTGATGAAATATTTAAGGATTCCACTCCCTTTGATATCGGTGAAGAAACCTTGGCAACCGTCAATAAATTCTTTGAAAATAACTTAAATGTATCTGAGACCTCAAGACAGCTATATGTCCACAGAAACACTCTTGTGTACCGTCTTGAAAAATTAAAGGCCGCTACCGGTCTTGATGTTAAGACCTTCGACGACGCTCTTACATTTAAGATTGCCATGATGGTCGTAGAATATTTAAGGCACCGGGAGGAGCTTGAATAGTTGATCGGTTAAAACCCGGGATGCATAATATGTATCCCGGGTCTTTTTCTATGAACATAGCTAATATATACGTTTTACACTCCTTCGCCGTTGAATTCGGGGATAAAGCTTTCTTTTGCAACTGAACCTTCCTGGATAAAGGCGTTCTTGACGCCAAGATCCAAAGCATAGTTGATAACCTTTTCATATTCTCGCTTTGTTATTGGGCGATGAAGGTCATGAAATGCAGCTTCAGCAGGTATTGTGTCCATGGGGGTGTACTGGCTCATGATACTTATATAGATCGAGTCCGCGAAGGTTTCGTATAGCCACTTAATAATATCCATGGCTTCTCGGGTTTTCCCGGGAAGAACAAGCACCCGCACTATTGTACCTTTTTTTATTTTCCCTGCATTATCAAATTCACATGATCCTGTAATATTTACCATGGCTTCTACGGCTTTCTTTGCGACTTCCGGATAATCCGGTGCTTTAGAAAAAGAAGCCGCCGTTTCCGGATTCATATACTTAAAATCAGGCAAAAATACATCTACGGTATCTTTAAGAAGAGCTATTGTTTCAGGCTTCTCATATCCCGACGTGTTATAGATGATCGGAATTACAAGGCCTTCTTCCCGAGCCTTTTTTACAGCTTCTATGATATGGCAGGTATAGTGTGTAGGCGTTACAAGGTTTATATTATTGGCATTCTTTTCCTGGAGCTCTGTAAAGATTTTCGCAAGCCTTTCAATAGTTATTTCTTTTCCCGCCGCCCCATTGGAGATATCTTTATTCTGGCAAAAGACGCAGTGCATGTTGCAGCCTGAAAAGAATACGGCGCCGGAGCCTTCACTTCCGCTTATACAGGGTTCTTCCCACATATGAAGAGCTGCTCTTGCGACATAGAGCCCGGCATCTACTCCGCAGACGCCCTTCGCGCCAGCGTTCCTGTTGGCATTGCAATTTCTCGGACACAATGTGCATTTATTAAGTTCCTTAAAGAGTTTCTCCGTTTGCATTTCTTTCCCTACTGTAATAATTCAATAGACCAAAGGTCTGTTGCCCTGTTTGCTTTATGCCAAAATAATACCGTGCTTTCATAGCCGGCAAAATCCTCCCCGGCTTCCTCACGGCACATGAGAGCTTCCTCTTAGTGCTGCTTCGTTCCCGACCTGACACGGTTCGTGGATTCTCATTGCGTGAGACCGAAAAGTATTTGCCGACCGTGAAAACACGGTAAAATACTATGTAATGATACATAATGAGTCGGTAAAAGTCAAGGCACGCTACATGTTCAACTAAGCTCGAAAATACCTCACTAAGTGCTCTACTCTTCATGCTCAACTAGGCTCGCAAATACCTCGCCAAGTTGACATGTATGGTTCGCACTAAGTTCGTAAAAAACCTCACTAAGTGCTCTACTCAAAAAAAAGAGCAGCGACAGAATCGCTGCTCTTAATATGCTTACTAGTTTGTGATAACCTGTTCAGTTTCCTTATCGAATACGTGAATCTTTTCAACGTCGAGAGCAAACTTAATGGTATCGCCAACTCTTGAAGAAGTTCTGGAATCAACTCTCGCAGTGATGGGGAACTCATCAAGATCGAAGTATAAGTAAACTTCTGCACCAAGTAATTCGTAAACCTTAACGGTTGATTCGAATACGCTTGCGGGTGATGCTTCGATAAACATCTGTGAATCGTAAACATCTTCAGGACGGATACCGAATGTAACGGTCTTTCCGTCATAACCGCCATCGATAAGCTTCTTGCTCTTTGCGGGAGGAAGAGGAATCTCTCTGCCACCGACAACAAGGTTAGCTACATCTCCGTTTACCTTAACTGTTGCATCAAGGAAGTTCATCTGAGGTGATCCCATGAATCCTGCAACGAATAAGTTAGCGGGCTTTTCATAAAGGTTCTGAGGTGTGTCAACCTGCTGGATAACACCGTCCTTCATAACTACGATTCTGGTACCGAGTGTCATAGCTTCGGTCTGGTCATGTGTTACGTAGATGATGGTGGTACCAAGTCTCTGGTGTAACTTTGCGATTTCGATACGCATCTGTACACGAAGCTTAGCATCAAGGTTTGAAAGAGGTTCGTCCATAAGGAATACCTTAGGGTTACGAACGATAGCACGTCCCATAGCTACACGCTGTCTCTGACCACCGGAAAGAGCCTTGGGCTTACGATCAAGAAGTGCTGTTAAGTCAAGGATCTTAGCTGCTTCCTTAACCATCTTGTCGATTTCGTCCTTGGGAACTTTTCTTAATTTAAGACCGAATGCCATGTTGTCATATACGGTCATGTGAGGATATAATGCGTAGTTCTGGAATACCATTGCGATATCTCTGTCCTTAGGTTCTACGTCATTAACTACCTTGTCACCGATCTTTAATTCGCCGGAAGAAATATCTTCAAGACCTGCGATCATACGAAGAGTTGTGGTCTTACCACATCCTGAAGGTCCAACGAAAATGATGAATTCTTTGTCTTCAATTTCAAGATTGAAATCTTTAACGGCTACAAAACCATTAGGATACTGTTTTGTAATGCCTTTCATGGATAAACTTGCCATTCTTAATTTTCCTCCTATTGGATTAGGGGAGTATACCCCGTTTTTCACTCTGCTAACAGTATATAAAAGCGCCCCTTCTTTTTCCATGCAAACATTGAACAAAAAATTTGTTAATCATTGTTTAATTTGCCATTTTTCATAAATAATTTGAAAAGCCCCTCACTTAATAAGCGAGGGACTTTAGAAACATTTAATTTTTTGCTATATTATGTTCTTCTTCATTGTAGAAGACAAGCTGGTTTTTGCCGCGCTTCTTCGCTCTATACAACGCCTGATCCGCTACAATATACAGGTCTTTAAAGGTTTTCGCGTCATCAGGGAAGATAGCTGCCCCGATACTTGCCGTGGCGGAATACTTAACATATTCGTCTCCGGCCTTAAAATCATGGAAAAATCTGACAAGTCTGTTTGCTTCACGTTCAAGGATCAGATCATCCTTGATATCCTTCAAAAATACCATGAATTCATCGCCGCCGGTACGACCTACAACGTCCGTAACTCGGAACTCGGCTTTTATCTCTTTACCAAGGGTCTTAAGAAGCAGGTCTCCGAATACATGGCCCATGGTATCGTTGATCTTCTTGAAGTTATCAATGTCGAGAATAAACATTATACCGCGACCCTGCGGATTATTATCTATGTATTCCGCGATCTTACGCTCAGTGGCCGCTTTATTGGTAAGATCCGTAAGTAAGTCGGTATCTGCCTTGTCGGCAAGCTTTCTGCTGTTTTCGCGATTCTTGATCGTAGATACTATCATGGTGGTGGTGATCAGGAAAGCAAATACAAAGAATACTACCGACAGCCTTGCGACTGCTCCCTTAACCTCTTCATAGTTGTTCTCGATAAGCACATCCACAATGTACTGTCTTACACCATATACAAGATAAAAATCCGTTTTCTCTACCTTGGCTATGGCAATGGTTCTGTTATCGCCAAGATATGAGGCATCTATTACATTGGACACACCATTATACATCTTAACTTTGAATAAGTTGTATGCATCCGTGTTTTTTGCGCCCTTTGATACGGTCTGAAGGAAGTTGGTGCTGTTTAAGAACTTACTGTCATAATCCGCATAGCCCGGCAGTATCGCCTGGCATACACCATCCCTGTCTATCATGGCTAAGAATGATACATCATTAAATGTGTATTTTCTAAGATATGCGGAAAGCTCGTTAAGGTCAATTAAGTAAATAACAGATCTGTTAAGTCTTAACGGAATTCCCACAGCCAGATATGTGACTTCACCAAATACGGGATCTCCCGTTATCCGGCATTCAGTTTCTTTTTTCCCGAGATTCTGTACCAGGTAGTATTTTGAACCATCGGATATCTGACCTTCTTCAGTCGCAATGATGACGCCGTCCTTGCTTACAAGGGCCTTGCTGACTACCGTATTATCAACGATCGATTTAAGAAGATAGATTATTTCCGAATCCTCAGGGTATACAACTCTGTCTTCCATGTAGCCGTTTAATACCGCCGAATAATCTTCTAATGTATCGATTTCGTTTCTTATCTGCTCACTCCATACAGAAACGGAACTTATAAGCTTCTCATCCGCCTGTTCCTCTGCTGCTTTTTTTCCTGTCCTCGAAAAACTCACTAATAGAATTACTACCAAGACAGCAAAACTTATCGCAACCAGTGCCCAGCGGATTATAGTAACACCGCTTCGTTTACTCTCGTCCATATAATCTCCCAATAAAGTACACACGAGTTTACAGTTACTTAGTTTTTGCCAATCTCCACTTGTCTATGTATTATCCTGCGATTCGTGAATCTCCCCAGCTTCCTGAATCACATTTTCTTCTTCCTTGGTCTCTGAAACGGTCCATTCCATATCCCCTGATGCAACCGCTTCTTCAGGCTCGAACTTTAAAAAGGTTTTATGATAAAGAAGTGCTCCCAGATATCCCGGTAACGAAAACCAGAAGAACCAGCTGAGTGGTGCAAGTTGAGGACTTGCCAGCCAGAAAACTGGAGGCACTGCCCACAAAAGAATCATCAGCACGGTCTTAGGCAACTGGAAAATTCCTATTAAGAAAGAATTTTTCACAGTTCCGCGGATGGTATTCTCGAAATGTGAAAGAACGGGAAAAACCATCACAACACAGGATAAAATAAATAAGGTTGCAATTCCCAGTGCTACAACAAGCCACATGGGTGTCTCTATCATCTTTGAAAATAACAGGTACCAATAGTCAAAGCCCAAAATGATGGAAATCAAAAGAACAACAATCCAAATAAGTGTTGCCTGCTTAAAGTTTCTTTTAAAAGATCTGAAGAAATCGTTGGCGATATAGCCTTCTTTTCCCCTAACCAGCTTTAAGCATACATAATTCATGGCTGTCAAAGCCGCACCCGCAGTCACGACGGGAATACAGCAAATAAGCACCAAAACGTTCAGCCACAGCAAATCTGTCATGCGGGATAGAAAACGCATGATGGGGCTGTCCGGATTAAAAAACTTACCCATTTAAAATTACTCCAATTAGCTTTTAGTTTGTTTGTAGGTAATATCGTAGTTGAGTACAAGCTTACGATACATGGCAAGGGTCTCATCCTTCTTGGTGTTAACGCCTTCCATGATCTTGTCATAGTAGGTGATAACGGTCCTTACAATTTCCTTACTGAGTTTCCCTGCATCAGCATCCTCACGAAGGATTGCTATTACCTCGTCCTTGGTCTTAGGTTCACGATAACTTCTTTTACTGATAAGCGCTGTTACCATATCCGCAACCTGCAGAATCATCTGAAGGCGGTTCATCTGCTGTTCTCTCAGTCTCTTGGGATAACCGCTGCCGTCACCACGCTCATGGTGAGCTACGATTATATCGAGAACATCCTGATCGACTCTGCCCTTTAAAATCTCCTCAATGGTATTTACGTGATTTCTGAGCTCCTGCATTTCTTCCGCGGTAAGCTTTCTGGGCGCTTCGATGATATCCTTCGGCACGTCGCACATGCCGGCGTCATGAAGAATTGCCGCATAATAAAGAAGATCTTTTTCGTTCTGTGACAAAAGAAGCTTTTCAGCTATCTGTTCGCAGAGACATACACATGTTACCATGTCAAGCATTGTATATTCGCTTCGGAAACCTACGCAATACATAAGTCCCAGGATCCAGTCATGCTTTTCCTGATTGGTGAAAATAAGGTACTCATAGAGTTCGGAAAGCTCCTGCTTATATTCACCGGTGGAAAGCTTTTTGAAAATATCATATTTACGCACTGCCTGATAAAGAAGTTCCAACGCCTTCGGTGAAAACTTGGTGCCGGCCTGCTTGTTAAACATCATATAATCAAATTTGCTGCCCAGGATATTCGAGTAAATATCCATTTTTTCAGCTACGTTCAGGCAATGAATGATATCATTGAATTCGTAGTTGGTCTTAGGGACTCTTTCATAGTCCGTGTGATGATAAAGGATGATCTTGGCCCTGTCCGCGAAGGGGGTTAAGTACAGGAAGAAAAGATATCCGTACACGGAGTGAGGCATGTATTCTTTGGTCTCGTAGTGGAGCTGTTCGGTATATAAATCCGTTTTAAAAGCTCCTATATCATGAAGGGTCGCTATCATGGCAAATTCGGCGATCTCATACATCTCGTATTTTTCCGCACACTGAAGCATCTTGTATAAAATGTAAGATGTTCTGGCTCCATGATTCACAACCTTCTGATCAAGGCATTTTAAGACATCTCTGGTTATGTAGTAAATATCCTTACTATGAATAAATCTCATGAAAAAACTCCCGGCCCGATCTAAATTCTTTTAACACATGTCATAGGCGTGTAAATAATGCCGTCTTCTTCTTTTTCATCGTCGGAAGGGATGAATCCGATCCGCTTATAAAATTCATAACCGTATGGAGAAGCATTAACGGTGAGCGTAACAGAACCGTTTCTTTCTTCCGCCTCTTTTTGAAGGGCACGCAATATATTCGTTGCTATACCCTTTCGCTGATATTCTCTATCAATAAAAAGAAGGGAGATATGGCCCTTTCCCCGCATGGTTCCCATGCCAAGGATCTTCTCGCCGCAAACAGCCACGTACAATAAATATTCTCCGATCCGAAACATCTTAAACATGTCTTCACTGGACACAAATTTAAGAAAGTTCTCGCAGCCCTCTTCTTTATAACAAGGGGCTTCAAACTGTAAGAATGTACGCCATGCCAGTTCCATGGCTTCTTCCCATTCGGATTCCGTGGCTTTTTTTATCTCGATGTTCATTTGTTTTCAGTAATCCAGGTGCAGATATCTTCATACACCGTCTGATTGTCGGTTTCGTTTAACAGTTCGTGCCTGTCACCCTCGTAAAGCTTAAATGTCACCTTCTGCATTCCTGTTTTCTTAAAGCTTTCATACACCGCCCTGGGGGCTTTTCCGTAATCGCCCACGGGATCCTCGGCGCCGCTTATTATTAATACAGGCAGGGTAACGGGTATTTTTTCGATGTTGTTCTTTTTATAAAGGGGCAACAAAAGCTCCGACAGGGTCTTATAACCGTTGTTGGTGAAAAGAAAGCCTGACAGAGGATCTGCAATATATTTATCAACTATATCTTCCCGTTTAGTGAGCCAGTCGCTCATGGTTCGGGGATTTTCTATTCTCTTTAAGTATGTACCAAAGCCCTGCTTCGTGATGAAGAGATTGTGCTTATTACTCTTTCCGAAAAAACATCCGAGGCTTGATATCACTTCCATGGAAAGCACCTTAAAATAAGGCTCCATGCCTGTTCCCATCACGATGGCTCCGGAAATGCCCTTCCCGTATCGGAACAGGTAATTCCGCAAAACAAACGAACCCATGGAATGTCCAAGGATAAAATAGGGCTTATGATTATATTTTTCTTCCGTGAGTTTCTTAAGTCGGTGTACGTCACGTATCACTACGTTGGCAGAGTTCTTTTCCGTAAAATATCCGGGGCCTTTTTCGGTAATGGACTTACCGTGTCCCAGGTGATCGTTGGCTGTAACAAGAAAGCCCTTCTCACACATATATTTCGCAAAATCTTCGTACCTGTCTACGTGCTCGCACATGCCGTGAATAATCTGAAGAACGGCCACGGGCTCCCCTGCGGGAATCCAGCGTACCGCATGAATCTTGTTGATCCCGTCCCGGGAATCGAAATAGAAATCTTCTCTTGTCATCCACGCCTCCGCAATTGTATAGACTCTCTACAATATTATAGTCTAAAGGTCCTGTTCGCGCAAGAGAATTCGGGCTTGTGTATGATGGTAAAATTCCTGTATTTACAGTCGACAAAATAGCCACAGCATAAGCTGTGGCTATTTGAAAATACTGTATTTATGCAATTTCCGCGCCGGCAGGCATCTTCTTTTCAGGTGTCATGAGCGCAAGGTTTCCGTCTGCGTCTTCCGCACAGAGAAGCATTCCTTCGGAAAGAACTCCTGCCAAAGTTGCAGGCTTAAGGTTTACAAGAACCATTACCTTCTTACCGACCATTTCTTCTGCGCTATAGTGCTGCTTAATGCCGGATACGATCTGTTTAACCTCAGATCCGATCTTTACCTGTGAGCAAAGAAGCTTCTTTGACTTAGGCACTTCTTCACACTTAATGATCTCACCCACTCTGAACTGAAGCTTTGCAAAATCATCGTAGGTGATTTCAGGCATCATCTCAAACTCGATCACGGGTTCTTCTGGCTTTTCAGCCACGATTCCGTTCTCTCTTTCATATTCGGCTCTCTGATTGGCTCTGATAACTTCAACCTTCTCCATGATCTCATTTAAGTCGAGACGCTTAAAGAGAATTTCGGGAGCATCAGTCACTTTCTCGCCGGATGCACGAAGTCCGAACTTATTTAAATCATCGTAATCTCTTTCTTTTTCATTGAGCTGTGCGAGGATCTTGTCAGCGGTTTCAGGCATGAAGGGCTTTATGAGATTAGCGCCGATAGCAATAGCTTCGGTTAAGTTGTACATTACTTCTTTTAAGCGATCGAGCTTTGAATCGTCCTTAGCAAGTACCCAGGGTTCGGTTTCATCAATATATTTATTGGAGCGCTTGAAGATCGCGTATATTTCGGTAATGGCATCAGCCACTCTGTTCGCGTTGATCTTTTCTTCTGCCTTGTCTCTTGCTGCTGTTACAACTGCCTTAAGATCTGCATCCATTGTATCTTCAACGCCGGTCTTTGTAACAACACCTCCAAAGTACTTGTTGGACATGGAGATAGTTCTGTTTACAAGGTTTCCGAGAATATTTGCAAGGTCTGAATTGAATCTTTCAACCATTAATTCCCAGGTGATGGTTCCGTCATTTTCATAGGGCATTTCGTGAAGAACATAGTATCTTACCGCATCCACACCGAAAAGAGATGTGAGATCGTCGGCATATATCACGTTGCCTCTTGACTTACTCATCTTTTCACCGCCCTGCAATAACCAGGGATGACCGAATACCTGCTTGGGAAGGGGCTCACCCAATGCCATCAGGAAAATGGGCCAGTAAATTGTATGGAATCTCACAATATCCTTACCGATCAGGTGAAGGTCTGCGGGCCACATCTTTTTATAAAAATCGGAGCTGTTGCCCTCTGCATCGTAGCCCACACCGGTGATGTAGTTGGTAAGAGCATCAAGCCATACATATACTACATGCTTTGGATCAAATGTTACGGGAATACCCCATTTAAAAGAAGTTCTTGATACACATAAATCCTGAAGTCCGGGAAGCAAGAAGTTGTTCATCATCTCGTTCTTACGGGAAACAGGCTGAATGAATTCAGGATGAGTATTTATATAATCTATAAGTCTGTCAGCGTATTTACTCATTTTGAAGAAATATGCTTCTTCTTTTGCAGGCTTTACTTCACGGCCGCAGTCAGGGCATTTTCCATCAACCAGCTGAGACTGAGTCCAGAAAGATTCGCAGGGAGTGCAATACATTCCTTCGTAAGCACCTTTGTAGATATCTCCCTGATCGTAGAGACGTTTAAATATCTTCTGTACCTTTTCTTCGTGATCTGCATCGGTTGTTCTTATAAACTTGTCATAGGAACAATTTAAGCAATCGCAGATACCTTTTATTTCACCTGCAACCTTATCAACAAATTCCTTAGGTGTAACACCGGCTTCTGATGCCTTTATCTCAACCTTCTGACCATGTTCATCGGTTCCTGTCTGGAAGAATACTTCATATCCTTCTTTACGTCTGTATCTTGCAATGGCATCAGCCATAACGATCTCATAACTGTTTCCGATGTGAGGCTTACCGGAAGTATATGCTATCGCTGTGGTAATGTAATATTTTCCTTTGTTTCCCATAAATTACTCCTTATTTATCATATAGAGAAGCGTCTTCTTCCCTTTGAAGATTTGAATTGAATAGCATTTTCCTATAATAAGGTAAAAACCCATCTTCTCAGAATGTCGAGAAGACGGGCTTAACTCGCCTTTTGTTACTATATCGCATTTTTAAAAATGCGTCAACAAAGCACTATGCAAGGGGATGTCTTGTATTTCTTTCTTTAAAGAACTTAACATTCTCGGCAACATCGCCTTTGAAAACTGCGGAGCCTGCAACAACAACATCAGCACCTGCTTTAAGAAGCATATCGATGTTTTCTTTATTGACACCGCCGTCAATCTCTAGGTCACATTCAAGTCCCATCTCATCGATCTTCTTTCTTAAAGCTACAATCTTCTCCGTTGTGAAATCAAGAAAAGCCTGTCCGCCGAAACCGGGTTCAACCGTCATGATAAGAGCCATGTCGATCTTATCAAGATAGGGGAAAATCGCTTCCGTGGGGGTCTTGGGTTTAATGGAAAGACCTGCTTTACATCCTGCATCATGAATGGCTTTAATGGTAGCATCCACATCCTTACATGCTTCAAGATGCACGGTTATGATATCAGCGCCCACCTTTTTAAATTCTTCAATGTAACGGATGGGTTCATCAATCATCAGATGCACATCAAATACTTTGTCTGTGCACTTTCTTATGGACTTTATCACGGGCATTCCAAAAGAAATGGATGGTACAAAAATACCATCCATAACATCGATATGAATATAATCTGCCCCTGCTTTATCGATTTTTACAATATCTTCACCGAGTGCTGAAAAATCAGCAGATAAAATTGAAGGGGATAAAATCATTTTCTTTTCCTTTACTATAATAAACCGCTTTGCGCTTTATTATCTTGTGTTACTTAAGAAACGCTTTAATGTCTTCGTATACGCCCTTGCCGTCAAGCTTGTACTTTACAAGAAGTTCTGCTGCGGGACCGGATTCACCGTATACATCCTGCATTCCGAGACGCTTAACAACTGTAGGGCAACATTCTGCCAAAGCTTCCGTTACCGCACTGCCGAGACCACCGATGATGGAATGTTCCTCAACGGTTACCACCTTGCCGGTTTTCTTAGCGCTCTTTGCGATCAATTCTTTATCTAAGGGCTTAATGGTGTGGATGTTGATCACTTCTGCTGAGATTCCGTCTTCTTCAAGCATCTTCGCTGCCTTGATGGCTGAATCCACAACAACGCCTGTAGCTACGATAGTTACGTCGGTACCTTCTTTTAAAAGAATACCCTTGCCAAGTTCAAATTTGTAATCGGGTCTGTCATTGATTACGGGAACAGCGCTTCTTCCTAAACGGATATAAACGGGACCCTTATGCTCAATGGCTGCTCTTACTGCTGCCTTGGCTTCAATATCATCGGAAGGATTTAATACGACCATTCCGGGAATGGTGCGCATTAAAGCAATATCTTCATTACACTGATGTGATGCGCCGTCTTCACCAACAGTGATACCTGCGTGAGAAGCTGCGATCTTAACGTTAAGCTTGGGATAACCCACTGAGTTACGAATCTGCTCAAATGCTCTTCCTGTTGCGAACATTGCAAAAGAAGATGCGAAAGGAATGAATCCCATGGTTGCGAGTCCTGCTGCAACACCGATCATATTACCTTCTGCGATACCGCAATCGAAGAATCTTTCGGGATAAGCCTTTCCGAAGGTAGCGGTCTTGGTTGCTCCCGCAAGGTCTGCATCAAGAACTACGAGGTTGGGATATTCGGCACCAAGCTCTTTTAATGTATTACCATAACTTTCTCTGGTTGCTATCTTTACTACATCTGACATAATGCTTCACCCGCCTTTCTTAATTCTTCCATGGCGATCTTAAATTCTTCGGGATTTGTTGCCTTGCCATGCCATGAAGCATTATTTTCCATGAAGGATACGCCCTTGCCTTTTACGGTCTTTGCAATGATTGCAGTGGGCTGACCCTTTGTTTCACGAGCTTCTTTGAAAGCTCTTCTTATATCATCAAAATCATGTCCGTCAATTTCGATCACATGGAATCTGAAAGCTCTGAACTTATCAGCAAAAGGTTCTGCAGAACATACATCCTCAAGCTTACCGTCTATCTGAAGTCCGTTATAGTCTACGATCACGCAAAGATTATCAAGATTTCTGTGGCCTGCGAACATGCTGGCTTCCCATACCTGACCTTCTTCACATTCACCGTCACCAAGTAATGTATATACTCTTGAAGGAAGTTTCTTATATTTAGCGCCCAAAGCCATACCGACTGCAGCGGAGATACCCTGTCCGAGGGAACCTGTCGCCATGTCCACACCCGGAACGCCCATGCTGGGATGTCCCTGTAAATATGAACCAAGCTTACGAAGTGTTAAAAGATCCTCAACCGGGAAAAATCCACGGTGTGCAAGAGCGGCGTAAAGTCCGGGAGCTGTATGTCCCTTCGACAATACAAATCTGTCACGATCTTCTTTATCCGGATTCTTGGGATCCACATTTAATTCCTCAAAATAAAGATATGTAAAGATATCTGCAGCTGAAAGTGATCCGCCGGGATGTCCGCATTTCGCACTGTTGGTTGACTCGATGATACCTTTACGAACTTCGTTTGCCATTTTCTGAAGCTCTAAATTCGTCATGATTCCTCCTAAATATTTCTTTTTATTTCACGACCATAGGAAATAGTTCCTACACTATCAAATTAACACACTCTTTTTTCAAAGTCTATTTTTAAGGATTGCCAATTTTATGGCGGATTTTCTGTTTCTTTTGTATGAATTATATACACAAAACCTAAAAATCCTGCTTCGTAGCTTCATATAAAGCTATGCTGGCAGCTATGGGCAGGTTCAGGGAATCAATCCTGCCGGAATGCGGGATTATCACACTTGTGCCCTCACTCAAAAACTCATCGGGAAGTCCCGTGGCTTCGTTACCGAAGATCAATGAATAAGGCGCCTTAGGGCTTATATCATGAAGCTTTATCTTTGCTTTCAGCATAAAGGGGTAGAGTTCTCGCTCTCCGCACTTTTCTTTATACTCGCTAAAAGAAGAAAACTTCTCTATATTCAGATGGAACACAGCTCCCATGGAGGCTCTTATGGTTTTCGGATCGAATTCATCCACCGCGGGAGTAATTATTGCAAGGTCCGTAATACCGAATCCTGCGGCTGAACGCATTATTGTTCCCATGTTTCCCGCATTTGACGGATTATGTAACACCACATGGGATTTATTCTTATCTACGGGTCGATTGAATTTACTGAACTCACCGATTACGTAGCAGTTTTCTTTTTGAGAAAGAATATTAAAGGGCTTGTCGGAATACTCCATGGGTACATGAAGCTCACGGCACATTTTCTCAAGCTTCTCAAAGGATTCATTTTTATTGATGCTTGAATGCACATAAACCTTACGGGCATATTCTTTGGCATATTTCAAAAGTTCAAATGTAAGTGTGATGCCCAGACAATATGAAACTTCGTCTTCTCTTCTATACCGCTTCATTTACTTCTTCCTGTGTTTCTTTTTCCTTGCGTAACATGTTGAAAGCAAGATATATAACTCCTGCAACAAGGGTGATGATACTGTAGAACTGGGATGTTGAAAGGGCTCCGACTGTTCCTCTGTCATCGTTACGTAAGTATTCGATCAAAAATCTGCCGATGCTGTAGAAGATAATGTAAAGACCGGATACAAGGCCTTTCTTCTTGGCAAAACGGGCGATCAAAAGTAATACAGCCATGTGAATAAGGTTGGCGCCTGACATGATCAGCTGAGTGGGGATAAGCTTCACGCCGTTAGGTGCAAAATCGGAATGTAAGAAAGTTATTCCGCAGGCGGAGGTTGTCTCTCTTCCGTAGCAGCATCCTGCGAAGAAACATCCGATACGTCCAAGACACTGTGCAAGGGCAATTGAAGGCGCCACAAGATCAAAATATTCTATAAAATCAACTTTTTTAATGCGGCAGTATATGTAGCAGGCTATGACACCGGCCGTTAAGCCTCCCACTACCACGAATCCGCCGGATGAGATGATCATGCGGGGGTTTTTAATGAATTCATCAAATTCCACCAGCACAAACATGAGCTTTGATCCCATGTATCCGAATATCACTCCGGTAAAAAGAATGCCATAGCAGATGTCATCGCTTAATCCGCGTTTCTTTGCTCTGAATGATGCTAGAAGAAGTGCCGCAATAAGACCGAGCGCGGTCATAACTCCATAGCCGTGTATGGTAAGGGGTCCGATACTAAACCAGTCGTTGTACATAATGCCTCCAATCCCAATGAAACAAAAATCCCGGCGTTTCTTTAAACGCCCGGCAATTTTCCTAAAAGTACAAAACTCCGGCAAACTTGCCGGAGTCTTAATTCCTGCTTATTGATCTGTATATTTCTTTACATATTCCATAACATCGCCCACTGTCTTGATGTCTTCAAGCTCCTCGGGGTTAAGTTCGATATCGTATTCTTCTTCAAAAGCCATAACAAGCTCTAATAAATCAAGGGAATCAACTCCTAAGTCGTCCTTAAATGAAGTATCTTCGGTGATTTCAACATCATCAATGTTTAACTGTTCTCTGATAATATTAACAATCTTTTCTAACATTGGTTTCTCCTTCTTAATTGTATTTCAAGCAAAGTATAGTTATATGATACCACTTTGTCAACGCATGGGAATTAAAAACTAATATCCGTAGATTTCATAAATCTCATCGGTGTATACTCCCGGAGCCTTATATATGACAAGGGGCTTCTCAACCGTCATTCTTGACTTGCCACCCCGCACCGCTTCTATCAGCACCATATTGGGCTCTTTATCGACAAATGGGTAGACCAACTGCATTCTTTTTGGCTCTAATCTGTATTTCATGAGAGTCTCAAAAATCTCTGCAAGTCTGAAGGGCCTGTGAACCAAGAAAAAACTTCCTCCCGGCTTAAGAAGGGAAGCTGCATTTCTTGCTACATCATCAAATGTACATAACACTTCGTGCCTTGCGATAGCCATAGCGGAATCAGGATTCTTTAACCCATGCTCTCCTATCATATATGGAGGATTACATGTCACCGCATCAAAAGATGCTTTGTCAAAATAATCCGTAGCGGTTTTTATATCGCCTTCGATTATCTCGATTTTATCATCAAGCTCATTCAAAGCCACGCTTCTTCTTGCCATATCGGCGGAATCTTTTTGGATTTCCAGTGCCTTAAAACTCTTTGCTTTGGTCTTTGCCGAAAGGAGTATCGGTATAATTCCCGTACCGGTTCCCATATCCAAAACAAGCGCATCTTCTTTTATTTTAACAAAGCCTGTTAACAAAACGGCATCCATTCCGAAGCAGAACCGGTTTTTATCCTGAATGATCTTAAGTCCGTTTCGCTCTAAATCGTCAACTCGTTCGTCAGGCTTCAGAGAAACTTCTTTCATTAACTTTCAAGGTCCTTAAGTGCCTGCTTTTCTTCCTCGGTGAGCTCAAGTTTTTTGTTTCTTCGCTTCTTAAAAGAAAGCTCTTCGGGCTTATATTCCCTTAATTCCTTTTCGTCGTTTTCTTCTACAATAACCTTTACAAGCTGTCTTAATACGTTAACCGACTGAACCTGTCCCTTCTTCTTTTCGGCGATGATTGTAACTTCATCCCCTACTATAGGAAGGTTTCTGTTTAATTCTTCGTAGGTTTCTTCTTCATTTTTAAGACAGCACATAAGACGTCCGCATACGCCTGAAATCTTGGTAGCGTTAAGTGACAGGTTCTGTTCTTTTGCCATCTTGATGGATACGGGCTGGAAATCAGCCATGTATGTGGTGCAGCAAAGGGGGCGTCCGCAGATACCGATACCGCCGCGAAGCTTTGCTTCGTCACGAACACCTACCTGACGCATCTCAATTCTGGTATGGAATACTGCTGCCAGATCTTTAACCAGTTCTCTGAAGTCAACTCGGCCATCGCTGAAGTAATAGAAAAGCATCTTGTTATTATCGAAGGTGCATTCTACGTTAATTAACTTCATTGGCAGGTTGTGCTTTTCGATTTTTTCTTTACATATGGGGAAAGCTTCTTTTTCTTTCTGTCTGTTGGAAGCTTCTTTTTCATCATCTTCCTTGGTGGCGATTCTGATAACGGATTTAAGTGGCTGAATAACCTTTTCATCTTCGACCATCACGTTACCAAGCATAACCACGCCATATTCCATGCCGCGTGCAGTCTGCACGATAACGTGCATGCCACGCTTTATTTCTTTGTCCCCGGGGGAAAAGTAATATACTTTACCGGCTTCCCTGAATTTAACTCCAATAACTTCTATCATGTTTTATCCTTTATTTTCCTTGAATTGTTAAGAAAAGCAATTCCATGGTAAGTTCAAAATTAACGTTAGCCGCAATACGTTTCTTAGCTTTTTCAAGGGCGTCGATAATTACCTGAATGCCCTCGTAATCCACCTTGTCGGCCACTTTTCTAATATACTGTATCTCATCCTTGAAAATCAAGTCGTTTGCATCCTGGGTGGCTTTAAACAAAAGAATGTCTCTGTACCACACCATGATGATATCGATGTAATCATTGATTTCAAGCTTATGCTCAGAGGCATGCTTAACTGCCTGAATAAGCTCCGACACTTCCATGTCGGGGAGGTATTTTAAGAGATTAACGACATCGTCGCGGATCTCATCAAACTCTTCGTTGGTGGCAAGAAGCTTTGCCTTTCCGAGATTTCCACGGGCAAAAGCAACGCAGACGTCAGCCTTATAGTCCGGTATCTTAACCTCTTCCATGAGATATTTCTTTACGATCTTATCCGCAACCGGCTTCATGTTTAATGTAACGGCACGGGAACGGATTGTAGGAAGAAGCTCCTCCTCATTGGTCACAAGAAGAAGGATCACCGCATATTCGGGCGGCTCTTCAAAGGTTTTAAGAAGAGCATTCTGGGCTTGAGGATTCATCTTCTCTGCCTCATTGATGATGTAAACCTTCTTTTTCCCGCCGTAAGGCATCTTTAATACATCTTCATTGACCTGTACTCTTATGTCGTCAACGCTTATTACGTTGGGCTTTTCATGAGTAACCTTTATGATATCGGGATTATTGTTGGATAAAGCCTGCTTACAGCTGTGACATTCACCGCAGGGCACATTTTCTTCTTTTTCACAAAGAAGGGCCTGTGCAAATACGCGGGCGATAAATTCTTTTCCCGCATAGCGCTCGCCCACGATTATGTAAGCATGGGATACTTTGTCCTGCTTTATGGCGTTTTCCAAATGCTCTCTTATCTGGTCCTGTCCTATTATGTCATTGAAGCCCGGCATCGGCACCTCCCGTCACGTGAAAATATCAAGGATAAGTCCACGTATGTCTCCTATTTTCTGTAATATGGTAATGTTATCTTTCTGTTCTTTTACCAGTTCCTGAGCAAGGTCATCTAAGTTCTGGTCTATGAGCCTTATAATGCCGTAGACTCTGTGACGGCCTTTTCTGTCAAGAAAGTTCTCTCTGGAAAAAGAATGGGATCTGGATATGATCTCGTTCATGAAATCTTTTATGAGACTTCTGTAACGGCGCATATCTTTTATATCTTTCTTTTTGGAAATCCTCTCGCCCTGCATGGTGATCTCTTCCATAAGAGATGTGAGGCGAGCCTGCAGATCCTCTTCGGAAATTCTGCTCATTAAGACAAACTTGAATTCATCGCTTGACTGCTGAACATTTTGTGTTTTCTGAATTTCCTGTGCCTGAGTGATTTGATTGATCTTAACATCCATTCTCAAGTTCCCTCGTAATGTAATCTTCTATCTCATGTAAGCACTTCAGTAAATCGTTGTTTGTAAATCTCTTTATAATTCCTGCTTTTTTAATGTTCTCTTCAGAAAAATCCTTCTGATCGGCCAAAAATCTTCGGCACATCTCTTCGTATCCCGGCGTCTGCTGCTTCTTCTCGCGATTAAGGGCTCTCTGAAGTCTCACACCGTCATCAAGTTCCACAAGAACAGGTATCAACTGGTTCTTTTTAAGGTAGTCCTTCATGGAACAATAGGACTCAAGAGTGCCTATGGTTATAAATGTGTCGTCGGAATCAAGCTGCCCGTCATTTACTGTAAAATATCTCCAGGGACCCATGGCTGACGGATAGGTGCGGGCTTCTATTACCTTGCCTTCCTTCTCCATGCTCTGATATTCATCTTCTGTCACAAAGTGATATTCATAGCCTTCTTTTTCCCCGGAACGCTTGGGACGGGTTGTGTATGTAACCAGGGTTTTAAATGGAAATTTGTTACCTCTTATGAGTTCTTTAAATATGGTATCTTTGCCGGTGGAACTCTTCCCCATTATATAAACTATTTTACCCACAATCTATTTCCTTTACGTTAAAGTAATTTAAAAACACGTCTGCCTTATAATCATATCACAATTGATAACTTCTTAGTAAAAAATATTGCCATTACGCCTGTTTTTGATATAATGAAGCACGACGGAGTTGTGCGCCCGATAATCAGCTTTGCTGAGTACAAAGCACAGCGGATTTAATATAAAAGGAGATTTATCATGCATTACGTACCCAAGGGAATTTGTGCAGTGGGAATAGATTTTGAAGTTGTTGACGGCAAAGTGGAAAATGTTGTGTTCACCGGCGGATGTGACGGAAACCACAAGGGACTTAATGCGCTTATTAAAGGCATGAAGGTGGAAGAAGCCATCGAAAGACTTTCAGGTATTACCTGCGGTCCCAGAGCAACATCCTGCCCCGACCAGCTTTCAAAAGCATTAAGCGCTTACGTAAACGGAGCAATATAAAAAAGAAACACGGCTTTACGGCTGTGTTTTTTTGTTGGATGATTTTAATTTATCTATGTAAATAATTATCGGAGAAACAGGTTATGGAAAAGAAAATAGTATTAACAGGCGGTGGTACCGCGGGGCATGTAACTCCCAATATCGCACTTCTTCCGGAACTTAGAAATGCAGGTTTCGAAGTAAGCTATATGGGATCCTATGACGGAATCGAAAAGCGTCTCATGGAAGATTATGATGTACCTTACTACGGTGTGGCGACAGGTAAGTTAAGACGTTATTTTGATTTAAAAAATTTTACCGATCCTTTTAAGATTATTAAGGGATACTACGAAGCTAAAGCGCATTTAAAAGAAATAAATCCCTCGATCGTGTTTTCAAAGGGAGGATTTGTAAGCGTTCCCATTGTTCGTGCGGCACACGCTCTTCATATCCCCTGCATCATACATGAATCAGATATAACACCCGGTCTTGCTAACAAGCTTTGTATTCCTCTCGCCGAAAAAGTATGTTGCAACTTCCCTGAAACAGTTTCTTACCTTCCCGCGGGAAAGAGCGTACTGACCGGTTCCCCCATAAGACGTGAGCTTTCCGAGGGAAAGCGCGAGAAAGGTCTTTCTCTGTGCGGTTTTAACTCGGGTAAGCCCGTGGTACTTATAATCGGAGGAAGCCTCGGTGCAAGAAATATTAATTTAACCGTTAGAAGTGCCCTTTCACAGATACTTAAAGACTTTAATATTGTTCATATCTGCGGCAAGGGAAATCTTGATGATTCCCTTAACGGAATCGTAGGTTACAAGCAATTTGAATATTTAAAAGAAGATTTAAAAGATGTGTTCGCCATGGCAGATGTGGTTATTTCAAGAGCAGGTGCCAACTCCATCTGCGAACTGCTCGCTCTTAAGAAACCAAACCTCTTAATACCGCTTCCTGCCAGCGCTTCCCGTGGAGATCAGCTTTTAAATGCAGCTTCTTTTGAATCACAGGGTTTCTCCCTTGTGCTTCATGAAGAAGATATGACTCCCGATACTTTAGTCCAGTCCCTTCAGGAGCTTTTCTGTAACAGACAGTCATATATAGACAACATGACTCAGTCAAGCCAGTTAAACCCCATCGCAACTATCATGGGACTCATTGAAGAGTACAGATTAAAATAGTTAACTTAGAAAAAGCTTCCGCATGCTCTGCGGAAGCTTTTCGTTAAATAGAGCGTGGGAATCTTAGTACAAATGCACTTGTCTCAGCAACTTTTGCAATACCATTTTCTATCGCCTCATCGTAGGAAACATTCCCTATACCAACTCATTCATTAAGCCCCCTTCATATATATTTCTGTACACCTTATCCGGATAAAAAGAAAGATACTGTTTAACCGTTTGGAAATCCAGTTTTACAGCAGCAACATATTTTTTCAACTTTGCAGAAAGTTCGGTCCCTGTAATCTCGCTGTATTTATCTATCATTGTCATCAGGTCTAAAAACTGAAGGGCCGATTTGTTATTCTCCGTCACTTCGGTGACCGGTTTATAGACCACGATAGTATTTCCATCAATCTCCTGCTTACGCTGTTTGGTTGTAGCTTCATTGCTACAGATTTCATAACATGCCGGATTCTGCGATGTAAAACCGTATTTGTTTGCAAGTTGCAACCCTGTAATATACCCTGTTGTTTTCCCATCCACGTTGAGATATTTCTTCTCAATATACTTATCCATGGATATTTTTCCTTTAGTTCCAAGGATTGTAAGGTATGGAAGATAATAAACTCCGTTATATAAACGCTCCATTTTCCCGTCATCAACCAGTTTCTTCATCTCCTGGCGCAGATAATCCTTAGAGCCTCCTGGGAGTTCACTGATAAAAATCGGTTCTCCATTTTGAAAATTATTGATTATATATTCATATACCATGACTAATATCCTCACATATCTGAAATTGCTGATTTCACTTTTATAATACATCTGTTTATCTATATTTTCAAGTATTGTAAATACTAAAAGCTTCCGCATATTCTGCGGAAGCTTTTTTATATCTTTTTCGACATTAAGGGAAATGAATACACTAATCACTATTGACCATTAATCAGTAGTGTGATACTTTCAAAGTGAAGATAGCCACAATCAATATATGCAAGAGAGGAGGCGAACTATGATTAGCAATGATAATAAATTTATCGTTTCAGCCCATAGAAAAATGATTAATTATTTTAAAGCGAAGGAGATAAAAGAAACAATATATGATTTAAAAGAATCAACAGAAAATGGAGAACTATATACATTATTCGATAATCCAACGAATTTTGTATCTGTTCTTAAAAAAAATATGAGCAAAAACAACAAGCAGTGGAATATAGTTTTGTCATCTGTTTTTCTCTTTTTGTTTATTTTTCTTTTTATGTATGCAGTATATCACAATACTTTTGCTTCGATGTCCTTACTTGTAGCCGGATGGACAATAGTCTACCTCTTTTGGAAAAAGGACTGGTTACTGATAGGCGCCATAAACCCTGCAACTAAAGAAATCCTATTTTTTATAAGTGGTCAGATATTAATAATAGCCTTACAACTTGCATTTTTATTTTTAGCAAATGGCCTTATTCCCAATCTTGTTTTTGGAGAAACGGAACCGCTCATCATAGGCTCATATATTAAATTAATTTTTATATCTTTTTTACTCCTTTCAGTTATTTCGCTATTAGTTTTCTTTTATGGATATATGTTTCGTTATATTGTTTGGTTCAGCGGTGGAATGCTACAAAGCGGAGTTTTCTGTGCTGTTGTTAGCGGATGGTATATGACATGGAAGAATGTTGAGATATCGTATTTTGCTCCAAGAGCTTTCTTATTTCCGATAGTAAGCGCCAGTATTATTGCCATCCTCTGGTTCTTATTATTTATAAAACGGAGGAGTCTAAAATAATGCTTGCTCAGCTAAAAAAAGGTATCTTGGAGCTTTGTATCCTTAAAATCCTGCTTAGAGGTGAAATATATGGATACCCGCTGATTCAAGAAATGAAACAACTGGTTGATGACACGGATGAAAGCACTTTCTATTCTATTCTTAGAAGGATAAAAGCTGAAGGACTTGCAGAATCATATGAAAAGCCAAGTTCCGAAGGGCCTGTCAGAAAGTATTATGTAATAACACCTTTAGGAAAAGAAAAATTGGCTCAAATGTGTCAAGAGTGGGAACGAATGAAAGGAATAGTGGATAGTTTATAAAAGGTGGAAAGCGGTAATAATGTCTAAAGTATTTCCAATTCGTTTCCACTCAATTATAAATTCAAAAAGCTTCCGCATGCTCTGCGGAAGCTTTTCGTTTTCATATTCTTATAAGCTAAGTTTTTTAACCATTTCTTTCTGGGTTTCATCGGATACTTCTTTAGGAACCCAAAGCATTTTCTGGTTATCATTCTTGAATCTGGGAATAATGTGAAGGTGATAGTGCATCACAGTCTGCCCCGCAGCTTCTTTATTGTTCTGGATAATGTTTACGCCGTCGCAATGCAAGGAATCTTGCATTTTTGTGGCAATTTTCTTGGCAAGAGGCATTATTTTTGCAAGAACGCCGTCATCTATTGAAAATACATCATCGTAATGCTCCTTAGGAAGAATAAGAGCGTGACCCTCATTGGCGGGGGCTGCATCAAGAATCACCTTAAAGGTATCATCTTCATAAATTGAGTTGGTAGGAATCACTCCGTTAGCCAATTTGCAAAAAATACAATCGTCTTTCATATTCGTGCCTTTCTGATTAAGTATTTTATTTTCTCAAACTCTTTATCCAAATACAAACAGTGTATCCAAGTTCCTCAAGGCTTTGAAATCGCCCTTCATCTTCATGTCACCTGCCATGAAGGCTCTCTGGAAGGTCATGTCTCCCTTCACTATATCGCGAAGCTTGTCTGCCTGGATGTTTAACTCAACACTGGCCTTCTCGCCGTCTTTGTATTCGCACTTACATTCCATACCTTCGATTTTTATAAACAAGGGCTTGTTCTTTCCGGAAATCACAAAGAGATATGAAGTTTCAAGACCTGCTTCCGGGTGGAAGGCTTCGGTAAAATCTTTTATAAATTCATCGGGTTCTTCTTTTTCGGGAACCCCCATCATATCTCTGAACATGCTGGCGAGCTCTGTTATATCTTCTTTCTGCTTCTGAACATAAGCATCATCGGAGGCATATTTTGATAACTGCTCTGATTCCTGAGGTGTTAAATCTATGTTCTTGGTGAGATATACCTTCTGCTTTACTGCCTGATTGCTGGCAGGAAGACTTGCAACCTTTTGATTAATGGTACGGTACATATTCTCAGCCTTCTTCTCAATGAGACGAGTATAGTCATCGTTGTTTTCAAGCATCGACGCATCTTCTATATATCCGCAGATACCGCTGCAAGGAAGACCACCCAGGATTTCCCATGCATTTGCAAGGTTGAGTTTACCTTCTCTCTCTCCATAGGTTGTGGCCATTACAACGGGACACATGTAAATCTTACTGATCTTGTCTTTGTCGCCATATAACCAGCAGGCATCGAGAAACTGCTGCATGTAGCCACCTATTCCGTACCACTCAACCGTAGTGGCAAAAATAACGCCATCCGCATTTTTAAGGGTCTGTGGAAGTGTTGTAATGGTGTTCTTAAGTTCATGTAAATTGAACTGCTCAACCGTTACGTGAAGCTCCTCCAAAACTGCCTGCATTTTGTTTATTACATAAAGTGTGGGGTCGTCGATAAGTCCCCGTCCCCCGTAATATATGTTTATCTTCATAGACAACCGCCTTTCGAAGAAAATTATAGCATAAAAAACCACCCCTGATAAGAGGCGGTTATTCGTTGTTTTTTACCAAAAACACAAAGCATAAAGGATCATGGATACGCCGACAGTAAAAAAACCCATTACAGCCCATTCTTTATAATGTTTTAGTTCTGTTTTTTCATGAGAAGGTAAGTTTTCAAGTTCCTCCGCCTCCTCTTCTTCCTGCTCGTAGGTTTCTTCTTCAGTTTCCCAAAGAGAATCGTATATATTCTCGATGGCCACATTACCACGTTGTACGGCGTCGTATAAAAATATCAGTTTTTCAGAAAAGGCTGTATCCACGGTATCCATGTTATTAAGAACATATTCAAAGAGTGTCATAAGTGGGTTTTCCCTACGTAATTTATCATCCGTCGGAATACATATAAATCGTATTTCTCCTGTTTTTACGGATCTGAAGATAAATTCCGGTTTTAAGAACAGGTTCTCATTATCTATCAGATAATTGGATAACTCATTGCTTGCAAGCTTTAAACTTCTGAAAAGTTTCTTTACATCTTCTTTTCCAAGGCGACTCACTGTACAGAAATGCAATAAGCTTTCCTGCTCGGTGATGTCTACATATATGAAACGATCCCCGTTTATATATCTCTTTGATATTTTCAAGACTCGTTCAGGAGAATTCTCTTCCAGCATCCTGAATCTATAATCCGAATCCTCACTTATAGCGTCTCCGCAAAAAGAAAGATAGGTATGATTTAGTTCATAGCATATATTCGTATTTAAATTCACTTTGAAATACCACCTCCGAAATCTCTTCTGGTCTGCAAAACATAGATTGGCGTTATGGTCTTTATACTCTTCCCAAAAGAAACCTTTCTGTTAAATGCAGAAAATATGGGGACCACATATTCATAATCAACGAGTATCCTTAGGTTTACTCCTTCTCTCTTCATTTTCAGATTGAAATCTCTGGCTGAGATATATGGATGTTCTTTTACCATTTCCGCAAATTTATCTTCTATTATGGATGTAAGGTCTGTGGAGCTTAATCTTGTATTTGCTTCTCCCACAGCACAAAGAGTATTTACGTCCTGCATTAAAAGCGTCTTATCATATATGAAGATCACCATATAAAAAGCGAGAAATGTAACAAGAACCATGAAGGGGATCAGAATTGCAGCTTCCACCGTCATAAAACCTTTAAACCTTTTCTTTTTCATAAAATCACCGCCTTTTCTATTAAAAATCCTGCTGCCATAAAGGGTACAAAAGCTATCTCCGTTCTTTTATTACCCTTTTTAAGCGCTATTATTAACAATGCAAAAATACTTGATAAAATAAATGAAAAATATAATGAAATGAGCTCTGCTTCAATCCCGAGCGATATTCCGGTTATCATTGCGATCAATCCGTCACCGGCCCCTATACCTGCACCCTTAAAAAAAGAAAGAAGCAGTATTAATACTCCCGGTATCAACGCTATTATCACCTGTGACAATCCACGCTGCATAAGCCCTGCTGCCACCTCGATACATAAAGCAACCGCAATCGGAACAGCCGACACCGTGTGGGTCTTTACATCCTGAAAAGATGCATAACTAAGAATCGCTATTACCGTTACAATTTCTATAACATTAACTACCTGCAATAAAAGCAAAGTCTTCTATCCTCCACTTCTCTTTTCGGAACTCTGTAGGCCTGTTTATTGATCTCGTAACAATCCGGATCCTCATGATATTTGTTTCCATACTCGGTTATATAGAACACGTTCTCGTCTCCTTTGTTTTTACACTGAGTACACTTATAATACTTTCCTCCGGATTTATTTCTTTTTTTCGGAAGAGCATCTTTAGTGATTTGATATACTTCCACATTTATCGCTCTGCAGATTCCGCTTTTGTGATATACATCTGAATCTCTTGTGATATAGACATATTCCGTATCCCCGTCGTCATTTTTAAAGCCCGTAAACGGCCTTCCATGAAACCGGTTTGTAAGCCTTATTCCCCTTTTTGAAAAGAAATCCAAAAAAGATTTGATCTTATATACAGCGACAACTTCAACCTCGTCCGTCGATTGGTTTCTTCCTGAAAGAAGACAGGTGAGTTCGGTTATCTTGTCTTTGTAAAATGATTCACTGACGCGTTTTCTTATAAGAGCTTCCGCCATAGCTTTGATTTCAGCATCCTTTAAAAAAGCCTCTGTACCTGTATCACCTTTTTCACTATCGTATGAATAGGTGACGATTTTCGTTCCTATATCATAAACTTCGGAACCCAGCATGGAATGAATGAGGATTATAAGGATGACCCGGTAGAAGAATAAAAAGAACGAAAGAATGACCGGCATAATCATGGCTGCTTCGACAGTTGCTCCTGCTCTAAGACAGGGGACTAAAGAGATGCTTTTCCCTAAGAGGTCAATCATTTTTTGGGGAATTAAGATTAAAAACTCGGGAGAAAATCTCATTTTGTGCTTAAGTTTATAGTTACTGATGATTTTACTTTCTTTATGGGGGGATTTTTTGAATTCGAAGAATTCAATTGGGAAAAGCATCTGTTTAATCCTCTGTCAATTTGTTACATCGTATTCTCTTTTTATTTCGTATTCATATCCGTAATCGCTTTTTATAAAGGCGGTAGCTTCAAACCTGTCAAAACAGTTATCGATCAAAAACCTTTCATTGTCCTTGGTATTGCGAATATCCATTTCGATAATGTCCATAAACCTGTCAGCGACGGTTCCCGTGCTCGTTAAATACATGAATATATCCAAATAATCTCCATACCCAAGCTCCGCGCTATCGTCACCGTATAGGGGCATTTTTTCCCCTGCCATAAGTTTCTTTGTATCCTGCACGCCGCGATATGTTGAAAGTCCTATTTCAATGGTCTGTGCAATACCTTCTTCCGCTTCCGGGGCAAGAATGATGACGGAGATCACCTGGCTCAGTATCTTTATCGCTGTCTTTTCAACGGCATTTTCCTGAAGTAACATGTACTGTGTCCCTGTTCTAAACATGAGAAGGCGGTTCACCACGCTTTCAAGATTATCGGGGTCATTGTCCTTACCTGCAATTATGTATTCAAGCTGATATGTCAGACGGGAATCTTTTTTATTTTCAATATATGAACCGCAGACTTCATTGAGATACATTCTGAAAAGAAGCTTGTTTACGGCACTTTCCACTACATCTTCTTTTTCTTCGTCCATATTCCCTTTGTTGCTCTTTCTTTTGGAAATATAGTTCTCTTTATTAATTCCTGTGCGGGAAATCTTATCGATATCTTTTATTACAAGCTTCAGGGAAGAAAGAAAATTCAGACTTGCATCTTCTTCTTTTTCTACAAAGAAAACCGGGATCTCCGCTTCTTTAAGCACTCTATCTTTGTCTATCTTTTTTTCATTCGCGCGCTCTCGGGCATCGGCCAAGGCCTTTTCACCGGATACTTCAATTTCTTCAAACTGTGGTATTAATTTAAGAAAATCCTCGGCATATGCTATCTTACTTTCGCGCAGCATATAATCCACTGCCTGTTTTCTGATAGCTAAGGCCTTGTGGTCCGACGCTATTCGGAGCCCGGTAATGTCCGCCGACAGGCATTTAAGCTTCAAAAAATCTATTCCGTCCCATATCCCAAGTGTAGTTTCATTAAAGTTCTGATTTAGATAACTCTTCAAATGTTCTTCGGTAATAACCTTACCCACGGTTTCACTTTGATAACTCATATCTATGAATAAAAGGCCGTATTGCTTAAACAGTTCCCTGTTATACTCGGACATCACCGCGTCCATGGAAGCGTTCATTGAGTAGTCCGCTTTCATCCTGAGTGCATTCTCTCTTACTCCGTAAAGAAGCCCAACTAAAAGCATCAGGCACACCGAAACAATAAGAGAGTAAAATACAGTGACATATGCTTTCATCAAAGCTTGTCCGTCTGTTCCGTGATCTTATCGAAAAGGCTGCTTACGATTTTCATGATCCTGTCTTTAAAAAGAACCACCAGCGCTACAAGAACCACGATTATCAAAATCACTTCCACCGTTCCCATGCCTTCTTCTTCCAGTAAAAAATCTTTAAATGTCTTAAGTTTCATTTTCTATTCCTTTCTCTCTAATAAACTCTATCGTGCTTATTATCGGTCGCTTCTTTAAAGTGTAAAAATTGCGGGTACCATGATAATTGCCATTACCATAACCATAAGTAGCATCATCGGTACAAGGAGCTTTGTTCCCGCTTCTTCTCCCTGCTTTTTCATCTTCTGCTTCATGCTTTCATAGGCTTTATTGGCTTCATCGGACAGTAAATCCGTAAGCACCGTACTGCCTCGCTTGATGTTTTGATTTAAAAGAGCAATGAATCGTGTTATTTCAGGAATCATAAGCCTTTCGCTGAAGCGTTCATATGCTATGGTTTCCGCTATGCCGCCCTCCATTTCTTTGACGGTAAGTTCCATCTCCGAATAAATAGGATTATCGCTTCTGTTCTTTTTCGAGTCCTCCACAATTCGCTTCCAGGTGTTGCGGATACTCATGCCTGCAGTGATGAACATGGACATATTCCGAATGATTATTGGATATTCGTTTAGCATGATCGCTTTTTTATCTTCAACAGCTTTTCTTTCGTCATGTATTTTAGCTGCAAAAAGCATAACTACTACTCCCATTGCAAAAAGAACATACCTATAATCCGGCGATGACTTAACTTCTCTGTAGGTAAGCCTGTTCCCGATGACGTTATCGGGTAGTTTAAACGATCCCGCAGCTCTTGACTCTTTTTCGATATTCTTGATCTCTTCTTCGATGACTCGCGAAAGAATTTCCCTCTTAACCTCCGGCCCCGGATGCACTTTTATGGGAATCACAAACTCTTCAGCATAATCCTTGTATTCTGCGGTCACTTCGACGATTTCCTCGAAATCATCCATTGTAAGTAGGTTTCCCGCTTCATCAATTTTCCCGAAGCCCTTTACGGAAAAAGAATACGTAAAGGGAAATCCCGACAGATCTTCAAAAAAGTTTAAGTTCGTAGTGACATTATCGATACTTTCGTTTTCACCTAAGAACTTTTTTATTAGCGGCCCCCTCGAATCGTCCATGAGAATCTTCAATTCTTCATCGGACAGGTCCTTGTTAAAGACGTTGATCTTGAGAGTTATCGGCTCTTCCCCATCAAGGGATACATCCATTACCACTTCTCTGTCGCCTTCCTCACTTCGTGCAACCATACCGTCACTTAAGGCGCCCTCTTCACCGCTTATATATGTAAAAAGAAAAGATACCGCGAGGATCAAAACGCTTATTAATATAAGCTTTTTATTTTTCCTAATTTGCTCCTTCATATTTAAGAAACCCCATAATCTTATTGGCAAGAAATACCGCCGTAAAATACAATAGAACCGAAAATGTCATAAATAGCCGACCCTTTATTCCTTCATACAGGACATCGAAATATCCTCTGTTGGTCATTTCTACATAGAAAAGGATCAGAAACGGGATCATCTCCATAATCTTTAACTCATACTGTTTTTCCGAAAGGATTACATTGAGTTCCTGTTTAAGACTTCTTTTATCGGAAAGCCTTGCTGCGGTATTTTCAAAAACCTCATTTAACAGGCCTCCGTTTCTCTTAGCTGTTTTCACTATTCCGGCGAACAGTTCGATATCCTTTATACCGCTTCGCACCCCCAGATCTTCTAACAGCTCTTCTATTGTGATATTCACCTTCATACCCTTTTGTATTTTCTTAAGTTCCTCCACCATAAGGCACTTTTCGCCGAAGAACAGAGTCATGTCCTTAATCGCTTCCACGCAGGCATTTTCGAGAGAGTACCCCGCTCTCATATTGGCGCCGATACTTTTCAGCGCTTCGATAAATTCATTAATGAGTGCCTCTTTTCGCTTGCTGATATAATGCTTTTTTCTTATATGTAAGAATAATGGAGTAAGAAATATTGCCACCGCATATACCACTAAAGATCGATAAAAGAAAAAGGCAAAGGCACCTGATATAAGAAGATATTTGCCGGTCTCCGACAAAATTTCTTTTTTATTAAATCTGTATTTTTTATAATCCATTACATAAACCTGCTTTTTGCATCTTTTCTGTATTCTTCAATTCACCGACTTTAACTAAACTATCTCTTCGTAATTCAAATATCCTGTTCAGTACGATCTCTCCATCCTTAATACCCGCGATTTCACTGATCTCTTCAACACGTCTTGACTTATCCTGCATTCTCGTAAGATGTACAACTATATCTATGGCGCTTTCTATCTGGCTTCTGATTGCGGCTATCGGGATCTCCATGCCTGATAACACCATGGTCTCAAGGCGCTTGATCATATCAACGGAGGAATTGGCATGACCTGTTGACAGGCTTCCATCATGCCCTGTGTTCATTGCCTGAAGCATATCAATGGCTTCTTCCCCTCGACATTCTCCCACGATAATTCTCTCGGGACGCATTCTAAGGGACGCACGTATCAGGTCTCTGATGCTTATTTCACCGGCGCCGTCCTCGGTTCTGTTTCTTGTTTCAAGTCGCACCAGATTTTTAATGCCCATGAGCTTAAGCTCAGCACTGTCTTCTATGGTTATTATTCGCTCATCTTCAGGGATAAATTGTGATAATGCGTTTAGAAAGGTGGTTTTTCCCGAACCGGTACCACCGGAGATGAAAATATTATACTTACCGATTATCAGTTTGCTTAGAAAATCCGCTGCCTCACGTGTTAAGGAGTTAAGGCTTATCAGTTTCTCCATATCCAATGGAGTTTTCGAGAATTTGCGGATAGTGACTATTGGACCGTTAAGAGCCACCGGAGGAAGCACTATACTTATTCTTTCTCCCGTCGGAAGCCTCGCATCCTGAATGGGATTAGCTTCGTTGACCCTTCTGTTACAGCCCGCCACGATCTGCTGTATTACATCTTCAAATTTCTTTTCGGAGGTAAAGCCCTTATCAATCTTTTCTACTTTGCCGTTTCTTTCGATGAAGATATTATCCTTTCCGTTTATCATGATCTCCGTTACGGTATCATCATCAAGAAACTCCTGCAGACAGTCCAGCTTTCTAAGAGAATTAAAGGCTTCTTTCCGCATTTCGATGCGTTTATTAAGAGGTATCTGCCATCTTGAACCCACTTTTTCAAAAGAATCGTCTATCACTCTGAATAATTCTGCATCGCTCAAATCTTTGGAGAAATCAATCTCCCCCACTGCTTCCTTAATAAGTCGCTCTTTGGTGATATTCTCAGGTTCCCTCATATATACCTTCTTTTGACATCACTTTTTTACGGATAAAAGAAGCTAACTGACTTAGAGGAAGTAATTCATATTCTCCGGGGATATCATAGAAAACCGGAATCTTTAACCGCTCTGTCTTTTCTATTACCTTCTCATAGGCGGTTTCCTTAAGGATCGATAAATACTGTGCCATCTTGGCGTCGGAAATCCTGCTTTCATCAGTTATGGTGAAGACCTTTTCGCAGCTCTGCAATATGTCAAATAACCCCATTACATGCTCTGACATATCCAGTATCAGGTATTCGTAATCCGTCTTTTCATCAATGGCTTTTATAAGCTTTTCCCAGTTCTTTGAATCAACATCCTTAAATTCAAGAAAGCTCCGGGCGGGAGGAATATAATTAAGGTCCCCGATCCTCTCAACTACCGATTTTATTCTCATGGAGAAATCATTTTCATCACATTCAAGGAAATAAAGAAGATCTATGATATTAAGCTTTGTTATCCTGTTTAACATTTCGTCAAACCCTGAGAAATTCTCGAATCCGATATACAGAGTCTTATGATTCTTAGAAAGCATCTGTCCGTAGGTAAGTGAAAATGATGTCTGGAAACATCTCTTTACGGGAGAATAGACGCCGATAACTTTAAGACCTTTTTCACATGTGATGCTCCTTTTTTCTTTGGCAGAGCCTATATATGCTTCCGTGATCTCGCGAAGAAGCTCGTCTCTTTTCCTGTATTTATAGATTATTTCATGTTCCTTTACTTTTCCCTTGTCGCCGGTTAATATCACAAGGCTTTCCACATTTGCAAGGTTAAGTCTCGCTCTGTCGTATTCATCGGATAACACCAGGATATTTGTGGGATTATCAAGTAAATACTCTTTCAAAGCTTCTTCCTCCGTAAAGAGGTTTACATCATAGGTCTCTCCTTCTGTCAAAAGAATGTATTCATACATTTTCCTGGCAAATCCCTCTTCTCTGTCGCAGATTGCCATCTTGAGTTTTTCCATTAAACTTAAACTCCTTTAAATAGATCAATAATAATTCTTAGAGTTTCCGTTATGAGTATGGGTAAAGAAAGATGAACTATAACCCCTTTTTCCTTCTTATGCTCAGGGGCGTTAAGGTAAGAAACCAGCTCACTCGGATTGCCGGTCAATAAAGCACTTCTTATTTTCTCCTTAATAATCCGGATCCTATTTAGAAATGTACCTCTGCGAACATTGTTTAAGACTCCGATTATAAGTCCCAATACAAAAACGGATAGTAAAAAATAAAGTGGATTGCGGTTGCCGATAAGTAAGACAAAAAGTAATTTAATGTCTCCGGCCCCCAGGGTTCCGATCATAAAAAACGGATAAAGAAATATAATGATTAAAATTGAAAGTAAAAAAGATTTACAAGTAAAACCGATGGAATTTTGATAATCAATGTGGGTAATGTAAAAAAGATTGATGATCTTAATGATTAAAAGAGATACCACCAGAGAATTGGGAATCTTGTCGGTTTTAAAATCTGACAGGACTCCTGAAAAAAGTAATCCAAAAACCAATAAATCTATCAGGGCTCCAATGTATCACCGCCTTAAGTTTTGTTACTCATGAGTTGTAATTCTGATTATATGAATTCTTTTTGCTTTGTAAATACCTAATTCCAAAAAACCTTCTTTTTGTGAAAATTAGTCAAAACAAAAAGACACAAGGGCTTGAAGATTGCTTCAAACCCTTGTGCCAACTGACTTTTCGTATGTCAAAACCTTACGGTAATGATACCTTTATTTCTTATGATTATGTTTCAATCATATTTTATAAAAAAAATTATATCACAAAGTCGCTACACAAGCATTCCACGATTTTGACTTAAATCTGTTGCAGGTTCCGTAACACAGTTTTTATTGTAGGTAAATCCTGCATATACCTTTTCAGTATTACTCATAACGGGACCTGATGTATCTTTCTTGCTGAGCTCAGCATAGGATTCGCGAAGTTTCATGATAATGCTCATCACATGGTAGATCGCATCTTTATCATAATCGATGAAGCCCTTGGTAAGCTCTCCGCTGCAGAAAATGTAAAGTCTTAAAAGTGTGACACCCAAATCGGTGGAAGTATTTACGGAATTCATGAGCTCTTTAATGGTATTTCTTATTTTTCCCACTTCCTGTCTGAAAAGAGGCTTGTCATTATGATCGATAGCTGCTATGGCATCTTTTGCATATGTAACCGCAATGTCATAGAGTATTACTATCATTTCTGTTTTGTTGGCTCCCGCCACTCTCATTGTAAAATCCTTTACCTTTTCATTGGTCATGATCCTTCACCACCTTTACTGTAAAAGCTGGAGAACTGAAGAAGGTCTTTCATTGGCCTGAGCCAGCATGCTGGTGCTTGCCTGTACAAGTACGTTATCCTTTGCATATTCTGCCATTTCTGATGCCATATCTACGTCCATGATTCTTGAATATGCGCCTGTCATGTTTTCTTCAGAAATATCCAGTGTATTGATTGTATGTTCAAGTCTGTTCTGATATGCGCCGAGTCTGCTTCGTGCGCTGTTTATATAGTCGAGAGTTCCGTTTAAGGTCTCTACGAATTTGAGTGAATTTTCCATTGTCTGGCAGTTCATATCGTCGATACCGAGAGTTCTTAAACTGATGGTTGCGATTCTGATGCCGAGTTCCTGACCTTCGTTGGTTCCGGTCTGGATACCCATAGCTCCAAGACCTGTAATATCAACATTTATGGGCTCTGCAGGGGCTGTAACATTGATCGCACCCTTAACTTCAAATTCCATTTCAAAACCGTTGCTTCCGGTTACCAGAATGCTGTGCTTTCCGTATGAAACTGTAGCATCTGCGGGGAATTCAGGTCCAAGTGTAACAGTTGTATTATCGGGATCGATATTCCCTTCTGCATCAAAGGCTGTAACTAAAGAAGTTAATGTGTAGTTACCGCTTCTTACGTCATCGCCGTATGTGGTAACCTTCAGATTACTGTTATCTGTATAGCCCTTTACGTCAAAAGAACCGTCAAGTAAGATTTCACCGTTATACATTGTTGTTGCGGAGATTCTTTCAATCTCGGCCTTTAACTGAGCAATTTCATCATCGATATATTCTCTGTCTGAATCGCTGATGGAACCTGTACTTGCCTTAACCGCAAGTTCGTTCATTCTCTGGATCATTTCTTCGATCTCTGTTAAAGCACCTTCTGCAATTTCAATTACGGAAACGCCGTCGTTACTGTTCTGATTTGCAACACCGAGACTCTTGATCTGAGCGTTCATTCTCTTTGCCATTGCAAGACCGGAGGCGTTTTCTCTTGCATGATTTATCTTTAAACCTGTTGATAATCTTTCAATTGATTTGGATAATGCTGTATCATTCTGCTGTAATGCGTGATTTGAAATCATTGCTGAAATATTGTAGTTGATCTTCATTCTTACTTAATTCCTTTCACTGCCTGCAAGAATACCTTGGAAACCTTGTAGAGACTGTCAAAACTTACTGTTTCCACGTTTTCTTTTGTGGCAAGTCTCGCACTGTTCATATAGTTTTCGGGATTCTTTACATAAATCACTCTGATATCTTCACTTATATTATCGGCAGCTTTTTCCAATTTACTTACAGTTTCTTTGTTATTTGATCCAATATATCCGGAAATTTTTTTATTTTCCAGGGTAAACTTTGCACTTATGGTTCCTAAGTCAAAAGAAGATGTTGTAATAGATACTTCCGGATCTTTCTCTTCGTTATGCACAACCTTTAAGTTTATTTCCGTAAGTTCTCCACCGATTTCCACGGGAACATGGTAGTTTTCCTCTTTTGCCTTCTTTCCTGCAACGGAAAGCTGGAGATATACATTCTTAAGGGCCTTAACATCTATATAAGTATCTGTTTCGATGATCTCTGAATATACAGCTTCTTTTGAATCTTCAATAAGCTCATCATATGCTTCCGCCAAAGCTTCTTTTTCATCGAGTGCTTCTTCCACTGCATTCATGTCTTCATCGAATTTCTTTGAATTAAGGCGTCTTGCCGTATTAAAGGCTGCTGCCTTATTGAACATAAGACCCATGGCTCCTCTGATGTTTTCACTTGTCACGGGCACGTTACTGTTGAGAAGCTCAAGTACAACTTCCTCCGGCGCATCAAGAGTCTGCCTGAAATTCCTGTATTCTTCTGCTTCCCAGGCTTTTTCTACGGTTTCCGCCATTGGAATTCTTGTCAGATCCTCATAGAGAGTATTAAGATCCTTGTCATCGGAAATCACCACTTCTTTAAGTCTTTCAGGAGACAATTCATCAGTCATATCCGTTACAAAATAACCTGTTGAATCATCAATCTTGACATCCATGCCGGTACTCTTTAATGTCTTGGCTGCGCTCTTAAGATTTCCGAGAGTAAGCTCACGTCCCTGGTTAACAAGGGTTCCTACTGCTGCATAGCCTGTGCGCTCCAATGTATTAAAGAGTCTGTAGACTTCTATATAGGCTTTTCTTTCTTCTGCATTAATATCGCCGTTCTTTTCAAGCTTATATAAGAACTTTGAGTACTTTTCGATTTCTTCAAGCTTTTCATCACGACCTGCATCGATTTCATCATTAATCTCTGAAAGAGTCATGGCCATGGGCTTTTCGCCCTTTCTAATCATTGAAAGAACCTTGGAGGGAGTCATCTTGTCGATCACTTCTCTCACCTTAAGATCTGCTTCTTTAATCTCCTTAACGCTTGCCTTATTAATAGGCATGCTGTTGTAACCTAAGATCTTAACGGCGCGCCTGTTTTCAGGTGTGATCTCCTCGGAAAGCTCAGCGAGAATATCATCAACATTCTGAAATGCTTTCTTTATGCTGTCGCCAAGATCCCTTCTTACTTCCGTAGCCATGGTTTCGTAAGCAAGTTCAGCCCGGTCGAATTTGGCTTTAACAGTTTCTGCGGTTTCTGCAACTTCCTTAAGGCTGATGGTTTCGATTCTCGGTGCCACCGTTGCAATAAAAGCAATGGGAGCTTCTTTAACCGTTTTAACCGCTTCAGCTGTAAGATTAAACTCTTCTATTTCCTTAAAGGACTCGGTCTTTTCAAAGGCCTTTAATTCTTCCACGTATTTTTCAAGGTCTTTTGTATCAATGGCGATGCCGCTTTCAATAAGCTTAAGATTAGCTTCAACAGTCATCTTAAGTCTTGTCTCTGATAAAGTGAGATTTTCTTTTACAAAATCCATGTCTTTAACGGCAAGATCATATTTTGATTCAGCGCGGGTAAGATCTGCGTTCTTGGGATTTTTGCCCTCGGAGATCGCAATGGCAAAGGCTTTGAAAATATCCTTATCCTTAATGGGAAAAGAAATACTGTCCAATACATTTACTTTTTCGATATTCTCTTCAGTCACACGGATCGTGTTATTTACAAGCCATTTTGCGCTTTCTACGTTTTCTTCTGTTTCTTCCATTCCGATGGTCTTAATCAAAGAATCCACTTCTTTCGAGAGTTCTTCATCGGAAAAAGAATCGGGAGTCTTTGCAAGATAACCGTATTCATTTACCATAAAGAAACCGGACTCTCTGTCCCCGGTATTTTCAACGGCGGTATGCTTTGCAAGATACAGATTCTCGGGAGTGATATCAAGATCGTTTACCACAAAGTATTTCTTCATGCCCTCTGTCATGGAGTCAACGCTTGTGACTTTTTCGTAGGCGTCTTTAAGCTCCTTATTAAGCTTACTGTCGAGATTTCCGCCCACTGTCCTAAGATTCTCAAGAGTTTCTTTATCAAGAGTATCGGTGAAGCCATGTACCTCTTCACCGGACTTGGCTACTTCGAGCTTTATACGGTCGAGTATTGTCACATTATCTTCAGGAGGAACTGCCGCAGGGCGGTCACCATCCCTCATCATCTTTCCAAAATCTTCCGGTGACATCTGATGACTCATAACCGTCATATAATCCTGGTTGTTCTTTAGATCTATATCAGAAAATGCTTTTTCGATATCCTGAATGCTTTTCTTGTTATCATATTCAAAATTATTATTTGAAACAGAGCCTACTTCGATTTCCGCTCCGACGCCGGGTGCGTTGACACCTCCTACGGTTTTGTAAGAATTAACAGCCTTTCTGTAAAGCTCTTTTGTAGAATTGTCAAAAGTAATTTTCATTTATTTTTCTCCACAATAAAAGATGAGTTTAACGCTCACCTTTTATTTCGGATTTTTACCCGCAAATCTTTAGTTATATTCGTAGATAAGTGATGTATAAGGCGGCAGATCGAGTTCTATATACTGCTCCTTATAGTCACACTGTCCTTTTTCGGAAGTTATTGTCTTAGGTACCGGATTTCCGTTGCCGCCAAAACATGTTTCATCACTGTTAAGGACCAGCTTGTAGCTTCCTTCTTCAGGAACACCGACCCTGTATCTTTCCCATTTCATAGGGGTCATGTTGTTTATAAAAAGAAGGCATTTGGGCTCTAAGTCCGTTCTCCTTATAAAGGTGTAGGTGCTTCTGTCCTTGTCGTCGGCATTCATCCATTCGAAGCCCTTCCAGCTGTTATCGTCAGCCCAGAGACAAGCATAGCTTCTGTATACTTCAAGAAGCTTTTTTACATACTGTTGAAGCCCCTTGTTTAAGTCGTTTTGCAACATGTACCAGTCAAGCTCCCGCTCCTCGTTCCACTCTCTTTCCTGACCGAATTCCTGGCCCATAAAAAGAAGCTTCTTTCCGGAATGACCGAACATAAAAGTATATCCCACACGCAGATTCGCGTACTTGTCCACCTTGTAACCCGGCATTTTTTCAACCATTGAGCACTTCAAATGAACAACCTCATCGTGGGAAAGAGGGAGAATATAATTCTCATATTCATTGTAGCTCATGGCAAAAGTCATGTTGTAGTGATTGTCTTTTCTGAAATATGGATCAAGCTTCATGTATTCGCAGAAGTCATGCATCCAGCCCATATTCCATTTAAATGTAAATCCAAGGCCGCCATCTTCCACATCTCCCGTAATCTTGGGCCATGCTGTTGATTCTTCCGCAATGGTCATGAATCCGGGATATTCCTTATGCACAATGGAATTTAAATGCTTAAAGAATTCGATGGCTTCGAGGTTTTTGTTGTCACCATATTTATTGGGAAGCCATTCGCCTTCTTTTTTACCATAATCAAGGTAAAGCATGGAAGCTACCGCATCGACTCTGATGCCGTCGATATGGAATTCCTTTATCCAGTATAAGACATTGGCAATTAAGAAGTTTTTGACTTCATTCTTACCATAATTAAAGATCTTGGTGCCCCATTCGGGATGTTCTCCGAGCCTCGGGTCGGGATGTTCAAAAACAGCCCCTCCATCAAAATCTGCAAGGCCGTGGGAGTCTTTTGCAAAATGCGCGGGCACCCAGTCCAAGATAACACCAATGTTATTCTTATGAAGCGTATTTACAAGATACATGAAATCTTTGGGATTACCGTATCTTGATGTAGGTGCATAATAACCTGTCACCTGATATCCCCAGGAACCGTCAAAGGGATGTTCAGCAATTCCCATAAGCTCCACGTGGGTATATTTCATTTCTTTTAAATAATCAACTATTCGATCGGCAAATTCGCGGTAGCTGTAGTAACCTCCGTCTTCTTTGCCGGGATGTTTCATAAATGAACCAATGTGGCATTCATAGATTGCCAGGGGAGATCTTATAATGTCCCCTTCTTCGCGCTTCTTTATCCAACGTGAATCCGACCATTTGAAGCCCTGAAGATCAAAGATCTTTGAAGCTGTTCCGGGACGCTTTTCAGCATAGCATGCAAAAGGATCCGCTTTATATAAAGTATTTCCTTTAGGTCCTTCTATAAAGAACTTGTAGAAATCATCTTCTTTTGCTCCCGCCACGAATCCTGCATAAATACCGCCGGGGCCAAGCTTTGTGAGGGGTGTTTCCCATTCTTTCCAGCCGTTGAAGTCTCCCACCACATAGACACCCCTGGCATTCGGTGCATATGTTGCAAAATAAACCCCTTCTTTTCCGTCCATTTTGCAGGGATGAGCTCCCATCTTCTCGTATATTTCATAATGAGTTCCCTGTGCAAACAGGTATTGATCGGTTTCGGTAATCGCGATTTTATTCATTGGTCATTCTCCGATTTATTTTTTTTGAAAATCCTTTTCCCGTAAAACTATCATGTCATTATTGTCATAGCGCTTGCCTACCACCACATCAAGGAAGTGACCCATATTCTTCTTGCAGGCATGCTCGATGGCTTCATCTATTATTTCTTTTACTTCTGTAATGGTAACGCTGTGGGCATTGGTCTGATTCTCGTCAATCCTTGTGTGAAGAGCAAGCATACCCATTTCATCAATGCCGAATTCTCTTGAATATGCGTATTTTCTTGCGAAATTCACAAGCTCGGAATTATCCAGTGCTTCTACATCAAAGCTGATGGTGAAATTCTCAAGCATATCGGAGTTTTCCATTATAAACTTATGCTTTGCGCGGTGAGGCATTGTAAGCACCACAAACATACGCTTTCCGGGAACATTCAATGCTCTCCTCATCACATCGAGAGTCTCTCTTCTAAGCTCGTTGGCATTCTGAATGATAAGAGCGCCGTCCACAAGCTTTTCAAACGTTCCTTCCGCATCCTTGGCATTTAAAGTGCTGGCTTTGATCTTGGCAACTTTACCTGTTATTTCGTCTCTCTCAGAAAGCTCCGTAATAATGGATTTACCAAGTTCAACAGCTGAATCGATATCTTCAGCACCGATTATCATGTTGCCCTTAGTGGCATCCATTGTCATGTTATTAAGAGCGTTTTCAAGCTGTTCTGCTCCAAGCTCTGTATATATATATGACTCGAATCTGTCTTCCTGTTCGGGAGTGAAGCCGTGCTTTGCTGTAGGAGCCTCTGCCTCGGCTTTAACTTCCTGGGGTTCTTCTGCGACTTCCTTAACAGCGGATTCTTCTACAGGAACTTCTGCTGTTTCAGTCTCAACTTCTGCTACTATTTCTTCAGTAACTTCAGTGTCCGCAACTGCTTCATCAATCACAGGATCTGTTACTGTAACTTTTTCTTCATCTTCAGGTTCTGTAACTGTGGATTCTTCCGCAACCTCTTCGGTTACAGCTTCTTCAGTCTCACTCTCGACGTCATCTACAGGTTCTTCTGTAGTTTCTTCAGCTGATTCTTCTGTAACTTCTTCGGCTTCTGCCACAGCCTCTTCCTGCACTTCTTCCGCAGGTTCATAAGCCGTAACCTCTTCGTAGCCTTCGATGTTATTCATTTCTATGGAAGCAATGCGGTCATTTAAGATTACTTTATCAAGATAATCTCTCTCTTCACCCGCTTCCGCGAATTTCATGAGGTAATCATCGGTAAGGCTGTCATCCAAGGATGCTTCATGCCTTTCGACAGGCTCTTCCTCGTATATCTTATCTTCCACAGTTTCTTCTGTGGCAGTTTCTTCAGCGACAGGCTCTTCCGAAGCAAAGCTTTCTTCCATGTAAGGAGTTCTGTCAAAGGTGAGTTCTTCAGCAGCAGGCTCGCTTTCAACCGGTTCTTCAGCTGTTTCTTCAAGGTCCTCTTCTATTTCAGGTTCTGCGACCGTATCCGAAGGAACCTCTTCTTTTTCAGGTTCTGCGACCGTATCCGAAGGAACTTCTTCTGTTTCAGGTTCTTCTTCAAAGTAAATCTCATGCATATCATGAGATACTTGAGCTTCTTTATTATCAGCAGCTTCTGCGACTTCAGCCGCAACTGCGGCTGCAAGGCCTGCTTCTGTAGCAGCCTTCACCGTTTCAAAGGTTTCAGTAACAGGATTCGTTGCTTCCATAACGGGAACAACCTCTTCTACGGGAGCTACGTCAATATTTAATCCGCCATGTTCTTCATTTTCTTTTTCTAAAGCTTTAGTCTCTTCCTCGGTAAGTTCCACCTTGGAAGATTCATTAACGCTCACTTCAAGTCTTTCAAGAAGACCTGCACGAGCTGTCTCATCAAAGGTCTTAAAGATTCCGTCTGTCTGCTCAAGCACTCTGCGACGCACATCTTCGCGCCACTTCTTCTCGGACTCATTCTTCATGCGTTCCCATTCGGTAAGAACATCTTCGATACTGATCTGTCCGGTTATCTGCTTATCGACTACTTCTTCATCGGGCACTACGAAGGACAGCTGTCCGTCACCCTCCAAAGAAACCATATCATCATAGCCTACGAAGGGATTCTTTCCGTTATATGATTCGGGAAGCACTACCTTCATGTCGGAAACAGGTTCTTTTTCTGCGCTTTCCTCAGGATTATCGAAATTTACATTGTAAGAAGGTCTGTCATAGGCCTTTTGAGGATTAAATACTATGGTTTCGTCGGTTGCGGGCCTGTTAAACCTGAGAAGCTCTTCGTCGGTATACTTGAAATCATCGGGATTTTCATTTATATCTGCAGGTTTCTCCGCATCTTCAGAGGGCGCTTCTATAACTTCTTCATAAACAGGTTCTTCCGTATACAGTTCTTCTTCTGCCTGCACGGGAGCATTTACATGGTCAGCCTCCGCAGCACTTTGCTGAGGCACGATCTGAGCCGTATCATCATAAAGCACTTCTTTTAAGCTGTTGGCAAGTTCCTTCTGAAGGTCGATGGTATTGTATTTGCTGATATCCATTTCTTTTACCAGGACATCATTCTCGGAAGGACCTGTCAAACGTCTGTAGAGAAGGTCCTGCTCCCCTGAAAGAGGCTCGTGGAGCTGCTTTAATTCAAGGGCTTTTATTACATATCTGCCTTCGCCGAAGAAAAGGATGATCTGGTTACATTCTTCCACGCATTTGGCGCCATAACCGATCCTGTGATAAAGATATGCAAGCTCGTACATCCACTTTTCCTTGCATTCAAGCTGCTGGAGATCCTCTAACACCTGAATACGCTCATCGAGGCCTACCTCCTGAGCTGTGTAGAGCTTGTATTTTAAGATATAGATGCCGGGGTCTCTGGGAGCCACCTGGGCATATTCTTTGTAATATTCCACCGCATAGGGAACATCATTTAATTTAATGGATAATTCACATAAAGAATAAAGAATCAAACGTCCCTGAGGATTTCGCTGGTATGCCAAAAGAAGCACATCACGGCTGTCCTCATAACGCTTGCACATCTTATATAGATCACTGATGGTGCAAAGCATTCTGCTGTTATGTACGTTTTTCCAGTCTATAGTATCAGCTATTTCAACAGCCTCTTTATATTTTCGCTCGCTTATGAGATTCTTGATTTCGTCCGCACGGACTCTGTATTCATACTTGTCCATATGTTTACCCCGTTTTTACTCGTGGGTATAGTTACCCTATCGTATAAAAGTGTATCACACTATATGGGCAAAGTCAAAAGAATAGACCACAAAATCTTGTGGCCCAAAGAAATAATTTTTTTAGAAAAAATAAAGCCGTGAACCTGCATAAAAGCTAAGCTCACGACCTCCGGAATGCGCCTTCAGGGGCTCGAACCCTGGACACCCTGATTAAGAGTCAGGTGCTCTACCAACTGAGCTAAAGGCGCGTATTCACAACGCAAGAATGAATATAACATAGCACTTTCATTTTTGCAACTGTTTTTTTATATTTTTTTAAAAAATTTTTTAGCAGTGCAAAAATCCGTTGAATTCACCGTATATAGTGCCTTTATACCTCGTTGCAATTAACGCTTAATTGTGCCAAAATTACATGTAAATAAACTTTGGAAGCACATTCGCATCTTTGTTATCGTAATTTTCGTATGACATATGTGAATCGGAAAAGAATATGATTTTTGATACACACACTCACTATGATGATCATCAGTACGATGAAGATCTTGACAGTTTACTGAATTCATTCAAAGAAAACAACATATCCGGCGCCATAGCTGCAAGCGCCAACTTCGACGATATTCCGAGAATTATTGAAATCTGCAGAAAATATCCATTTATATACCCGACCATCGGTATCCACCCCGAGTATGCCGATTCTTTTGATGACAGGGTAAAGTCCGGATTACGTACATATATTAAAGAAGTAAATCCCGTAGCCATCGGTGAGATCGGTCTTGATTATCACTATGAAGGATTTGATGCACAGGCTCAGGAAGATTGTTTCCTGCATCAATTAAAGCTTGCGCGCGAGTTTGATAAACCTGTGATCATTCACTCAAGAGATGCGTCCCAGGAGACTTTCGACCTGATCATGGCGGAAAAGCCCGAAAAGCGCGGTGTGATCCACTGCTTTTCTTCTTCCTATGAAATGGCGAAGCGCTATGTGGACGATGGTTTCTACATCGGTATCGGCGGTGTAGTTACTTTTAAGAACGGAAAGAAGCTTAAGGAAGTGGCGGAAAAGATTCCTTTAGAGTTTCTTTTGCTTGAAACAGATTGCCCATATCTTGCTCCGACTCCGTTTAGAGGAGAGCGCAACTCATCCCTGTACCTTCCCTACGTGGTAAAAGAAATTGCTTCGCTTCGCGGAATTTCCGAAGAAGAAGTGATTGCCGCAACAGAAGAAAATGCAAAACGCTTATTTAATTTATAAGAGGAAAACACATGGCATATTTAGGACTTCCATCAAAAACCTACGAAATCCTTGAAAAATATGATTTTAATTTTAAGAAGAAGTTTGGACAGAACTTTCTTATTGATACCAATATACTTGAAAACATCGTGAAGGGTGCTGAGATCGGCCCCGATGACTGTGTGCTGGAAATCGGTCCCGGAATAGGAACGCTTACTCAGTATCTTTGTGAAAGTGCCCGTCAGGTCATTGCAGTGGAAATCGACAAGACTCTGATTCCCATTTTAAATGAAACGCTTTCTTCTTATGATAATAAACTCATTATCAACGAAGACATATTGAAGGTGGACATTAATGCCTTAGCAGATAAATATAATGGAGGTAAGCCGATCAAAGTGGTGGCTAATCTTCCTTATTACATAACCACACCCATTATCATGGGACTTTTTGAAGCTCACGTACCTCTTCACAGCATCACTGTTATGGTACAAAAAGAAGTGGCTGAAAGAATGCAGGTGGGACCCGGTACCAAGGATTACGGTGCGCTTTCTCTTGCCGTGCAGTACTATGCAGAACCTAAGCTCCTGATGATAGTATCAGCCAATTGCTTCGTACCGAAGCCCAATGTTGACAGTGCGGTCATCACCCTTGTAAACCACAAAGAGAAACCGGTGAATGTTGAAAATGAATCCCTTATGTTTGATATCATAAGAGCTTCTTTTAACCAGAGAAGAAAGACACTTACAAACAGCTTGTCAAACGCAGGGCTTAACGGAATCACCAAAGAAAAAATCCTTGCTTCCATCGAAGCCATGAATCTTTCACCCACCATAAGGGGCGAAGCGCTGACCCTTGAAGAATTCGCTCATCTCTCCAATTTACTTAATAAGTAAGTATTGACTTTTAACTTTAATGAGACCATAATGGTCTAAAATAATTTAGCGACTTAAAACGTTAAAGAGAGAAAGGATGGTTTTATGGAAAAAGCAAATATTGATTGGGCCAATATAGGTTTCGGCTATATTCCCACCGATAAAAGATACGTTTCCAATTTTAAGGATGGAAAGTGGGACGATGGAGCCCTTATTTCAGATGACAAAGTTGTAATAAGTGAATGTGCAGGCGTCCTTCAGTACGCTCAGACCTGTTTTGAAGGTTTAAAGGCTTATACAACGGAAGACGGCCACATCGTGTGCTTCAGACCCGATCTTAACGCAGATCGTATGGTTGACTCCTGTAAGCGTCTCGAGATGCCCGTATTCCCCAAGGAACGCTTTATTGAAGCGGTTCATGAAACCGTCGCAGCCAACGAAAGATTCGTGCCTCCTTACGGCTCAGGCGCAACTCTCTATATAAGACCTTATATGTTCGGCAGTTCTCCCGTAATCGGAGTTAAGCCCGCTTCTGAATACCAGTTCAGAATGTTTACCACTCCTGTTGGTCCCTACTTCAAGGGTGGCGCAAAGCCCATCACCATCAGAGTTTCAGATTTCGACAGAGCAGCTCCTCACGGAACAGGACACATCAAAGCAGGCCTTAACTACGCAATGAGCTTATATGCCATCGTAGATGCCCACAACAATGGCTTTGACGAAAATATGTACCTTGATGCAGCAACCCGTACCAAGGTTGAAGAAACCGGCGGTGCTAACTTCCTGTTCGTAACCAAGGACGGCAAGGTTGTAACACCTAAGTCAAACAGTATCTTACCTTCCATCACAAGACGTTCTCTTATGTACGTTGCAAAAGAATATCTTGGACTTGAAGCAGAAGAAAGAGACGTATACTTCGATGAAGTTAAAGACTTTGCAGAATGTGGTCTCTGCGGTACTGCAGCAGTTATCTCTCCTGTTGGAAAGATCAACGACCACGGTAAGGAAATCTGCTTCCCCGCAGGTATGGAAGAAATGGGTCCCATTACCAAGAAGCTTTATGAAACCCTCACAGGTATCCAGATGGGTCGTATCGAAGCTCCCGAAGGTTGGATTCATGTAATAAAATAATTTACTTTGTAGCACAAAACCCCGATTCGGACACACCGAACCGGGGTTTTTAATGTTAATGCTGTTTAAAACTCTTCGCGCTTTACTTATTTCTTCTTTTTGATAGAAAGAACTTCGTTGGTGATGATACCAAGAATTAAAGCTGCTGCAACTTCTGTAAGTGTTACTGCACCAAAGGATACGGAAAGTCCGCCGATACCTGCGATTAAGATAACAGATACTGTGAAGAGGTTTGTGTTGTCATTTAAGTCAACACCCTGAATCATCTTAAGACCTGATACAGCGATGAATCCGTAAAGAGCTACACACACCCCACCCATAACACATGCAGGAATTGTTGCAAGAAGTGTTACGAAGGGAGCACAGAAGGAAGCTACGATTGCAAGGATTGCTGTTGTAAGGATTGTTACGATGGAAGCGTTACCGGAAATTGCTACGCAACCAACTGATTCACCGTATGTGGTGTTAGGACATCCACCGAAGAATGCACCAACCATGGAACCAACACCGTCACCAAGAAGTGTTCTGTGAAGACCGGGCTCCTTTAAGAGATCCTTTTCGATGATTGAGGATAAGTTCTTGTGGTCTGCGATGTGTTCTGCGAATACTACGAATGCTACAGGAACATATGCAACTGCAACTGTTCCGATGTAAGAAGCGCTAAGACCTTCAAATCCGCCAAAAGCTGTAAGGAATGTGAAGTTAGGATACCACTGCATTGACTGGAACTGGGCGAAATCTACAAGGTTTGCCGCACCTGTTAATGTAAGAACTGTTGCAAGGCAGTAACCTGCTGCGATACCGATCACGAAGGGGATCATCTTCATCATCTTCTTACCGAATACGGAGCAGATCATTGTTACGAATAATGTTACAAGACCGCAGAGAAGAGATAAATATGTGTTTTCACCACCCATAAGGTCGCCGATTGCATTTCCTGCAAGTGAAAGACCGATGATTGATACTGTGGGTCCGATTACTACTGCAGGCATAAGTCTGTTGATCCATTCAACACCGAATACCTTAACTATGATAGCAAGTACTACATATACAAGACCTGCAAAGATTGCACCAAGGATAATTCCGAGATATCCGGTTGCTACGGAAGCTGCGCCGCCAAATGCTGCAAACATGGAACCGATGAATGCGAATGAAGAACCAAGGAATACAGGGCTCTTAAATTTTGTGAAAAGAAGGTATACAAGAGTACCTACACCTGCTCCGAAAAGAGCTGCGGATGAGGACATGCCGTTTCCTACGATAGCGGGAACTGCGATAGTTGCTGCAAGAATTGCCAGTAACTGCTGGAAAGCGAAGACAAGTGTCTGCCCGAACTTAGGTCTGTCGCTTACGTCATAAACCATTTTCATATGTTTTCTCCTTTTTATTCTGCACACTCAGGTACAGTATTAATAATGTATTTATTAAAACAGGTAAACCTGCCTTAACCGAATAATTCCACCGCCTTCTTATCGTCAAAAGGTGGTATGCACACGTGTATGTGTTCTTTTTTTGATGTGGGAACATTCTTACCCACATAATCTCCTCTTATGGGAAGCTCTCTGTGACCTCTATCAACAAGAACAGCCAGCTGAATCTCAGCTGCTCTGCCGTGCTGTAAGATAACTTCCATTGCAGCTCTTGCCGTACGACCGGTATAGAGAACATCATCTATGAGCACTACTCTTTTCCCGGTTACATCAAAGGGGATCTGTGATTCGTGAATTACGGGATCCTCGGTTGTTTTTTCCAGATCATCTCTGTAAAAAGTTATATCTATGGAACCTCTCTCCACTCTTACGCCTTCAAACTTGTAGATATTATCGCAAATTTCGGCCGCAAGAGACTCACCTCTGCGCTTTATGCCGATAAGACACAAATTGTCGCAGCCGTTATTCTTCTCGACTATCTCATGTGAAATTCTTTTAAGTGCACGCCCTACCGCTGCTTCATCCATTATAGTAGCCTTATATTCGGCCATAGGTTTCACTCCTAAAAAAGAAAATCGCCATGCACGAGGGCATGGCGATGAAAATACGCAAATTAAGCGTAGTAACGCTATTCTCACCTTGCCGGCCTCTCTGTGCCATGCTTAAAGGATTTTTAATTCGATTTATTATTGCATATGTTCTTCTTCTTGTAAAGAGGGTATTTGGACCTAGGGGACGGGGTTCCTGGTCCAAAACCACCCAACCGACCCAGGGGGACGGGGTTCCTGGTCCAAAACCGCACCCCAAACGGCCCTAGGGGACGGAGTCCCCGGTCCACTTATACAAGTCCTTTGTCGGTTTTCTTTACATGCTTAAATACATTTTCAAATCTGTTAAGTGCCTCATCAATGATCTCAGGCGTATCAGCCATGGATGTGTAAAGTCTTGAACCTGCAAGAGTTACGATACCGTTAGCCATATATGCTGCACCCATTCTTTCCATGGAATCCTTACGGACATACATCATGTCTTTATTCTTAAGGATTCCTAAGGCAGATTTTATAAAGCTCATGGATGAGAAGTCAAAGCTCATGGCGCCCGTACATTCTAAGTGACAGATAGAACCCTGGTTATAAGCCACGAAGGGAAGTCCGTACTTATCGATGAGTTCTTTTAATCCGTCTGTCAAGCGGTCGCCCATCTTACCTGCTTTTTCACAGGCATTCTGTGCTGCGATTTCCTGAATTGCCGCAGTACCTGCTACACAGGAGAGCGGGTTAGCCGCAAGTGTACCGCCTACATATGCTCTGTGCTTACCTGTTGCAAGGCCTGCTGCCATAAGCTGAGCGTACTCTTTCTTACCGCCTACGCCACCTGCTGCGGGATAGCCGCCTGCAATAATCTTACCAAAGATTGTAAGATCGGGTACCACATCGAAGTAACCCTGCGCGCCGCTGATGCCTACACGGAAACCGGTTACTACTTCGTCAAAGATTAAAAGTGCGCCATATTTATCGCAGAGTTCGCGCACATGCTTATTGTAATCTCTTGCGATGGGACGTGTACCGCTTTCTGGACCTACAGGCTCAACCATTACTGCTGCCGTGCCGCCCTTTAAGCGATTTCTCTTAAGAAGTGCTTCAAGCATATTTAAATCGTTGGGTCTGCATTCATCGGTGGTTCTGTAATCGGAACCGGGAATACCGTGGGATTCAAGAAGTCCTCTTGAACCGGGAATCTTTAAGCCGTAAACAAGCTGATCCGACCATCCGTGGTACGCACCACCCATCTTGATGATCCTCTTCTTACCTGTTGCAATACGGGCAATTCTAAGTGATGCCATACAAGCTTCCGTACCTGAACCAAGCATACGGAACATTTCTACATTGGGCATGTGTTTATTTATTTCTTTTGCAAGCATAAGCTCTGATTCATGAAGAAGTCCTGTTACAGGGCCACACTCCTCAAGAAGTGCTTCAACGCGCTTTCTTACGGGCTCATAGTTACTTCCTAAAATAGTGGGTCCGCCTGCCTGCAGGAAGTCGATGTATTTATTTCCGTCCTTATCATAAAGATATGCGCCCTCAGCTCTGTCCATACACATGGGGAAGGGCTTGTTAAAAGCTAAGTTATGCTGAACGCCACCGGGAATATAATTCTTCGCTTCTTCGTATACAGCCTTTGATGCTTTGCACTTTTCATCATAATAGGGCATTATCTCGCCGTTATAATACTCATCATCAACTTCCCAGATCGGCTGACTTGTAAGCTTTTTAAGTCTCGCATTGATCTCGTTGGGGTCATCCCATCTTGAAATACCACAATTTTCACTCATTTTGATTTCCTCCGTTATCTCTTTGTGCTCGTTCATTGGTGTCTATGGTTTTTCCAAAAACAACGTATCTGTCATAGATATATTCCGTCACAAAATTAAGAACCATATTTATTAAAGTCACGAGGTACTCGTTTAATCCGACAGTCTCCGCAAGATAATTGCCGAGAATAGTGCTTAAGGGTGTAAACACCGCGTAGAAAGCTGCTACCTTAAGCATTGCAACCGGTACGTTGTTGGCTGACTGAAATGTATAGGCTCTGTTTAATGTGAAGTTCCATATTACGGACAATACCAGCGCTATCAGGTACTTGGGCCAGTAATTCCATGGTGTTAATAAATCAAGTAGGGTAAAAGAAACAATCTCTATCACTCCTGCCGAGATTGAAAAGAATACGAACTTGATCATACGAATCATTTCTTTTCTTTTTTCATTATCACCCGCCATACGCTTACCCCTTCTTTTTAGAATATTTCTTTTTGTATACAAATCTCATAAGTGTACAATCAAAAGAATTAAGAGACCTGTTAACACCAAGACTCTTTGTAAGACGCTTTGATATGGCACTCTTTTTAATGAGCATGGAAAGGGCCTCCGCGTCATCGGGATCTTCCGTCAGGATAACCGCGCCCGCGTTTCTTACAAGCACAAGGTCCTGCTTATTTAAGCCATTTAAGATGTCGGAATCCGTGTTATCCACTACCGTAATCGCGGTGCCAAGCATCTGAGCTATATCATCAAGCTCGCATTTAAAGCTCTTTCCTTTTGAGAGTTCCACTACATCGGGATCCGTCACGATAACGGCATCTTTACATGCATTCTTAAAGCTTTCGCTTATTTCTTCTCCCTGTACTTTCGGCTCGGGAACTATCTTTCTTACAGCTCTCTTACATACTTCTTCCAGCACTTCAGCCTTATGCACGGCGTCATCTCTGTCGCTTCCCAGGATGATCGCGCCATGATGAAGCATCAGCACTACTTTTGACCCCTTGCTCATGGCATCAGCCACATTCTTTTTAAGGGTCTTGGTACCCGGCAAACCGTACCCCGCCACCCGGATCTCTCCTAACAGATTTTTCTCATCTTCGGTGAGTTCCAGAATATCCGTACCTACAAGGCCTACGGCTGTGGCGTAATCCTGATGGGTATGAACCACGAAATTCACGTCATCAAAGATTTCATAGGCTGCTGCGTGGATCTTCTTTTCACTGGACGGTTTTCTTGTGCCCTCATATTCTTTTGACACGCTGTCATAGATGGGCACGTCCTCCGGGGTCATGCCGGTATAGGATAATCCGCTGGGAGAAATCGCAAAATGTGTTGCATCCTTTCTGACACTGATATTACCCCAGGTCCTTGCCACTAACCCCTTTTCAAGAAGCATACGCCCTGTATCGGCGATGAGACTTCTTAACTCTTTATCTTCCATGTGCACCTCCTCTTAATGCTATTTATTTCATAAACTTAACAATGATCTAAAAAGAACGTCCTAATCATTAAGGATCTTAAAGAACTTTCTGTTGGCGCCATGAAGCTTCTTGAACACGGCGTAATTCTTATCGTAAACCGCGCGGTTATCTGCGTTTGGCTTAAAGATTTCTTTTATCTTTACATAATCAGCTACATCATCGATATTGGGTATCTCTCCGAGGCCAACCGCCGCCATCAGAGCAGCTCCCACAGCTCCCACATCCTGAGAGTTTTCCACCGTTTCAATTGTGCGGCCTGTAATATCGGCTAATATCTGACAGGTTTCATCGGAAAGTGCCCCGCCTCCCACAAATCTTATAACGCTAGAGGTTTTTACTTTCTTTTCCTCGCATTCAAGCATCCAGCGAAGATGAAATCCTATGCCCTCCAACACCGCTCTTATCATCTCCGTTTTCCCGGTATCTATCTTTATGTTAAAGAACATGCCTGCAGCGTTGGAGTCCTCAAAGGGACAGCGGTTTCCGTGAAGCCATGGTGTAAAGATCACACCGTTTGACCCGGGAGGACATTTTTTCACGGTATAGCTCAGATAGTCATACAGACTCATGAACACGGTTTCACAGCTCTCCGCCACATCCTGCTTCTTTAAGTAGATTCCGATTTCATCAAGAGCAAGATGTTCTTTTACCCATTCAAAGCATTTTCCGGCAGTCTCCATTTCGGCAAAATAGTTGAATATGCCACTCTTTGCGCCAACAGTTGCTGCGATCATGGACACAATGTCCACTACCTGCTTTTCCGTTACGGTAGAAACCCACCCGGAGGTTCCCGAATAAATGTGAGTTTCCCCGGGCTTTATGCAGCCGGCTCCCACACCGATAAGAGTCGCATCACCGCCCCCGCCGAAAACAGGAGTACCGACTTTAAGGCCAAGCTCTCTTGCCGCCTCTTCCCTAAGGATCCCCGCCTTTTCCGTGCAGTCTATGACTCTCGGAAGATGCTCTTTGTTAATGCCGTAAGCCTTGCACAGGCTGTCACTCCAGCACCACTTGCCCTTTCGGGTGTCATAGAGAAAAGTCGCATAGGCAGAATCCTTGGTCATGACAAATTCCCCGGTCATGCGACAAATAAGATATTCTTTTACATCAAGCCATTTGTGGATCTTACCATAGACATCCGGCTCATGGTCCTTAACCCACAGGTATTTCCAAACCGGATCTTTGACGCTTGTAGGAGCCGCTGTTGTCAAAAGAAGGCTCCTTAAAAGCTTTGGAACGCTTAACCCCGCAATCTTAATACCCTTACCGGAATGCTTTTCCATTGTGCGTTCTGCACGCTGGTCCATGTAACTCATGGGACGCCTTAAAAGCTTCCCGTCACGGTCTGCCAGTGTAAGACCCTGCATCTGAGAACAGAAGCTGATGCCATGAATCTCGGAGCTGTCTATGCCGGTTTTAGCTAAAAGTCCCTTGGTACTTTGACACATAGCTTCCCACCATTCGTCCCCGTCCTGCTCGGCGCCGCCGTTATCGAGAACATACAGCTTATATGCCCCGTAAGCGCCGTCCACAAGGGTGATCTCGTCACCCAAAGCAAAAAGACAGGTTTTAACACCGGTGGTCCCCACGTCGTAAGAAATAATGTAACCCATTTAACCCCCTTACTCACTGATTCCCAGTGCGTATTTTATAAACTTAACAAGCTCTTCCTCCATGGCGGCATCTTCACTTAACGCCTTGCCTCCGCAGTAAAGCTTGAATCGCTCTTTGTAATAATCACAGCTATAGGAAAACTGAAGCATCATAAACAGGTTATCCAAAAAGAAAGCAGCGCGACCTGGATCAAGATCATTACGCACTTTCCCCTTTTCCCGGGCAATCCTCAATAAATCCGTATAGACAAGGGCCGATATACCCTCGATCTCTTCAGCTAAGAATCCTGCAAACTGCTTGGCGCCTCCTGATGTAATCTCGTTATACATGCGATTTATGTCAGCATTTTTCTTGGCATGCTTAATAAGAGTCTTCACCACGCTTCGGATGCTTTCAGTCAGATCATCGCTTCTTATGGCAACTTCTTTTAATGCTTCCGCAAGAGCATTTAACCCATATCGCACACAGGCTAAAAACAACGCTTCCTTATCGGAATAATATTTATAGATCACTCCGACACTCACACCTGCACCTTTGGCGATCTTAGAAAGGTTAGCCCCCACGTAACCTTCCCGGGCAAATTCCGCAATCCCCGAATCTATTATTATTTGAATCTGCTCATCTGTAAGCTTCTTATACATTCTTTTTCCTCTCGTGAATCTGTATTCACGTCTTAAGTTTAGAGTAGCACTTCTTTTTTCTTGTTGCAATGGAGATTTCGCAAGAATCTTTGTTAATAATTAAATTATCTGCCAAAAGAAACGTTTTCTCTCTTTGTTCACAAAAAAACAGCACTGATACAAAAAATACACCCTTTTTACAAATTCGGTTACAGATACAATATCTGTACAAGCTTAATGCTTTGTAGTTTTTTTAACTTAATAAGGAGGGTTATTAATGAAAAAGATGCTTGTAAAAAGAATCCTAACGAAAAGCTTGGGAATTCTTCTTGCAGCTGCTTTGGCAGTTGGAGGCGTAGGTCTTCCCAATTTCCCCGGCAGCACCATCCAAACCGCATATGCGGCAAGTGTAACTATTAATTCGATGGATTATTATTCTCCATCCGATGGCCCCGTGCTCACAGCTTCAGGAGTCGGCGAAGCAAGTTTCGGCTTTGTAATGCCAATCTTTAACGGTGGCAACGCTACCTGGGAAGAGGTATCCGACGACCTTTCAGTACGGGTAAAGGTAAACGGAAGCTATCAGGATATCGAGAATGTTAATAGCTTCGTATACAACTCAAACTGGGGACACTGGCACGACGGAGGCTTCACCGGATATTGGTTCAAGGTTTCAGAAACCACAGATATTCAGCTTTATTCAAGATCATCAGGCACATCTTTAAATTACTCACTTGTTTTTACCAACATAAACACAACAACAATTTCATCAATGTCTTATACGCAGGGACCTGAACTCACTGCAGGACCTACAGGAAGCATTGGCTTCACCTATCCTACATTTAACGGTGATTCTTCTATTCCCTATGCAGCAGTCGCTTCCGACTTAAGATTCTTTGTTAAACCTGTATCTTCCTCTCAGTGGGTAAGTATAGACAACAATCCGTCAAGCGGTTGGATTTACGATAGCAACTTCGGTCAGTTTACGGACGGCCCCGGCGGACTTTGGTTCACTCTTACGGAATCAATCAATGTTAAGCTTGAATCAGTTTCTTCCGGCGTAAGCCTGATCTACACTCTTAACTATCAGACTGTAGAAAGAAACTCTTACACTTTAAGTCCCTACGACGGCACCAATTACTCTGCCGACGAAAACGGATCCCTTGGAATCCCCCTTCCCAAGATTGACGGAACTCCTGCCGTTCAGGCAGACCTCGAAAAGTTTGTATTTGAACTTAAAGTAAACAATCAGTGGGTTGAAATGGGAGATTACTCCAAGAGCTCATTCGTATATGCAGCCAACGGATACAATAAGATGTCCGATAAAAACCAGTGGGGATACTGGGTAGATTACATATACGGACTTTGGTTCCAGCCTCTTACGGAAAACTATGAATTCCGTATCGGTTACCCCGAAAACGGCCAGAAGGGTGGTGCTGTAAATAACAATTACGTATATTACAGCTTTACAGGTAATCCCAATGCTCCAAGACCTACTATTCCCGATGATGATTTTACACTTCCGGATCCTGCTACCACAGATCTTCCCGGATGGGAACTTGTATTTAACGATGAATTCTCAGGAAATTCTCTTGATACAAGTGTATGGAACTACGTAACCGGATACTATATCAATGACGATCCCGGTACATGGGGTTGGGGAAATAATGAACTTGAGCACTACACTGATTCACCCAGAAACGTAAATGTTCAGAACGGTGTACTTAACCTTACGGCTTATGAAGAACCTAAGTCTTTCCCTCAGGATCCCAGCCGTTATGCGCAGTACTCTTCAGGAAAGATTACTACAGAAAATAAGTTTTCTTTTAAATACGGACGAATTGATTTTAGAGCAAAACTCCCCGTAGGCGATGGCTTATGGCCCGCTCTCTGGCTCCTTCCCGATGACGATACATACGGAACATGGGCAGCATCCGGAGAAATCGATGTAATGGAAGCAAGAGGTCGTATCCCTGAATCCACCAGCGGTGCGCTTCACTTTGGCGGAACCTGGCCTTCAAACACTCACTTAAGTGAGCCCTTTACATTTACGGACGGCGGAAGAATCGATACTGACTTCCATACATACAGCGTTGTATGGGAAGAAAACATGATTAAATGGTATGTCGACGGTAATCTCTTCTTTTTCCTGAATTCCGATCAGTGGTACACAACAGCTTCTTCTTCAAAGACTGCTCCTTTTGATAAGGAATTCTATATCATCATGAACCTTGCTGTCGGAGGATGGTTCGATAATGGAATTACCCCCAAAGCAGGCGATGTACCCGCAACCATGCAGGTTGACTATGTACGTGTTTACAAAGCAGAAGGCGACACCACTCACACATCCACAGGATCTCACGGAGATGGCGCAACAAACGGCTCAACCCCCGGTGGTGATACCGGTAATACTCCCGATCCCGGAAATAATGATGATGGCAATAACCAGGGTGGAAATGATAACGGCAACGAAGGCGGAAACGGAAATCCCGACACCGGCAACACCCCTGCAACAGACCACTACGGTGATGATGTAACTGGTCTTAACAGAAACGGTAACAGCGTTACTTTCTATGTAAACGGCGCAGAATTTGCAGATCTTCACTATAAAGTAAATAACGGTGGCCAGATGAATGTGGCAATGAGCCGTTCCGGCAGAAATTTCACCTATACTGTCGATAACTTACAAAACGGCGATACTTTAGATTATTTCTTTACCTATAATCCCGGAAACGGTGCTCTCGATAGTAAATGGTATTCATATACCCTTTCTGCTACAGGCAATTCCGGCTCAACCCCCGGCAATGATACAGGTAACTCGGGCGGAGACTCCGGAAACACACCCGGTAATGATAACGGTACTGTAAATACAGGTTCAGGCGTTACAATGTATCTCGACAGTAACTATAACGGTGGTTCCGCTACATTTGGTGTTGGCAGATACAACATGTCAGATATGATTGCTGCAGGAATCAGAAACGATTCCATCTCTTCAATCAAGGTACCTTTAGGCTATAAGCTCACAGTATACTGGGATATTAACTTCTCAGGCGAAAGCAAGGTTTATTCAGAAGACACAGCCTTTGTAGGCTCTCATTGGAACGATCAGATTACTTCTTTTGTTGTTGAGAAAGCAGAATACTACATCTACAACAAACATAGTAATCTTGTTCTTGATGTAAGCGGCTCCAATACCGGTAACGGTGCTAACCTTTGCCAGAATTCACTCACAGGTGCAGCTAACCAGCGTTGGACCATCGAAGATGCAGGCAACGGCGCTGTAAAGCTTACCAGTGTATTAAGCGGCAGAGTTATCGACGTTGAAAATGTTTCTTCCGATAACGGCGCCAACGTACATCTGTGGGAATATGTGAACGGTGATAACCAGAAATGGAATCTCACTCCCGTTGAAAATGGCTACTATTACGTAACCAGCGTACTCAGCGGAAAGTCCATGGATGCTGACGCTTGGTCTCAGCAGCCCGGCAGTAACATCATCCAGTGGCAGCTTGGCGACAGACAGGCTAACCAGATGTGGAAATTCGTACTTGCTAACTGATATTTACACATTAATAAAGGGAGGGTCATAACTGACCTTCCCTTTTTACTGTCTGTCAAAATATGATTTCCCTGCATCGGGCTTAAAATATGTCCTTATGTATCCATCTGTGGATACCACCACGAATTCGTTGGTTTCTTCGAGATAATAAACATCATCCCCGTCTTCTGCTTCGATTTTATGGAGGGCTTCCGGGTTATTAACTACCTTTGACGCGGCTTTCTCGTATTCTTCGGGAGAGTCAAATCCCATGTCCTCGCCGTGCTTTTCAAAGTGCTCCATCAACAGCTTTTCATTACGGAATGTATATTGTACCCGGTTCACGATCTCTTTTGATACCTCTATGCTCTGTTCAGTTTCCTGAGAGTATTCCACTGCATCTCCGGCACCGTCATAGGTATCTTCTTCTCCCGGACCAATTAATCTGTAGATTATGAATATGGCTACAAATAATACGGAAATGATAATGCTTATCTTATTCTTATCTCTCATACATTAATCCAGCCCCTTCAATTCACCAGGTAATGGCTTACGAACCTTATTCCTGTATTTTTCCTCGCTTGCGCCAAAGGTTATAAAGTTTTCTTTTGCCTGCATCAGACTGACCGAATTGGCTCCGCCTGCAAAAGAAGGGTCCTCTAGCTGCACTCTGTCATCTTCCCAGTAACACACCGGGCACACGCCGTGACCCGTGCCTGCAGGGGTGTGCATGGTGTAGAATCCGCAACAAGGACATCTATAATTTAGATTCTTTTTCTCAGTCGACTGCTTTAACATAAGGAAAACCACAACAGCGGAAACTATTGTAAGCACCACGAAAATGCCTAAACCTATAAAACTTAATAATGATAACATTTTAATCCCCCTTTATCTGCTTAAAACAATATTAACCTTATAGATTATCGGCAGAATTAACAAAGACTTTAGAGGGAATTTTGAAAACAAGAAAAGCCCCGGCAACCGGTGCCGGGGCTTCTTTCTGTTAATAAGCTTATCTAAAGTGTTTAAATCTTTCCGAGTATCTTAAAAATCGCTACTATTATTGCAATAACAAAAGTAATTTTCCTGGTTGCTTTCCTAATCTTATAGGCCGTCGGGAAAATTTCATCAGGATTTCTCTCTTCAGTGGGAGAGGGAATCTCATTTTTAGTTCCGCAATTTGCGCAGTATAAATCACTTTCATGCATTTCTGCACCACAATGTAAACATTTCATCTCTTACACCGCCGATCTGAAAGTCACTATGAATGACATAAGTACCAGCAAACAGATCATCAATAATATATGTTTCCTCATCAACTTATTCTGTTCCCCTCTTGTCTTTATATCGATTTCTTCGCTCTCATCCATACTCACACCATAGCGTATGGCCTTACTTCTCTGAAATGAAATAAAACCTACAAGAAGAATAATCGGTAATTGACATAGAAACGCCGCCCCAAAAGGGCCAAATAGAACAACAGTAAAACATATTATAAGTAATGCAATTGCTATTCGCATAGACACTACATATCTATGAACGTTAAAAGCCTTCTTTTTAACAGGTGCAGGAATAAAGTCCACGGGATATCCACATTTATGACAGAATTTGCCATCCTCAATTATTTCCGTTCCACATTGTCTACAATACATAATGTACCTCTTAAGCCTACTTGCTTCTCTTCATGATTAATTCGCTGTCATCGGGTCCTGCAAAAGAAAGAACGTCGGCTTCCTTTTTGTAATAAGCTGTCTGTTCTGTTCCATCTTCAAAAATAATGTTTATCTTTCCTTGCTTGTATTCGAAGGTTCCCTTCTTTTCAAGGCTTAAGGCGGATTCATAAATACTATCAAGATAAGTACCTAATTCTTCCTCAACATATTCATCCAATGTCTTTCCCAGTTGTTTCTCGATATACTCTTCCTCTGATGTAACACCCTCATATTCCAAGAATGTATCCATAGTAATTGTATTATCTAATACACTTGCTTTTAATGACTCTTCAAAATTTTCTTTAAGCTCTGTCTTCGAATAAGCTTTTATAGTGCTCACCCATTCCTCTAGGGCCTCTGTGTCTGCCTTTGTTTCACAGGTGCCATCTGTGTAAAAGGAAATAGCGATATTAAATTTTGCATCATTTAAATCAAGCATATCTTCGATATCATGGTCTTCTATTGTACCCGTGAAAGTTTCTCTTAAATTCATTTCAGCTGACCATGTATCCGATATTAACTTTTTAATTTTATAAGGTAATGTACATGCCGTTAAATTAGACACACATAACATGGCTAACAGCATATATACAATCGATTTGTTTTTCATATTAATTCCTTCGTAAACAATTTTTCTTAATGCTTAGGTTTGACTACTAATTCAATATTCCGTTTTATTATCCAATTTAAAAATCGAAATCTCCATAAAGTGTTTCTTTTTCTTCTCTTGAAAATTCCGTTATAGGCAAATCTTCAATATCGAGAACAGGCTCTTTTCCTACCCACCAAAACATCCACCCGGCATATTCGGTGGTTTCTTCCTGCACCTGTATCAAACAGAACTTATTCTTGTCTACGTAATATGATGTAAATGGATTCTCTCCTGAAAAATAATTATCCCATATAATCTGAGTGTTTCCGTAATATGCTTTTAATTCTTCTGGTTTCAGGTTTTCTTCATGGCTTAAGATTCCACTCCTTAATACTTCCAGAAAATCACCCCGTAATTCACGTCCCGGACCAAAGAGCACTACGAGAGTATCATTTTCTGAATAACAATAATCTCTTGTTACGTATATGTCATTATGGTCTCCGGACAAATCCAGATACGGTAAATCGTGCTTATACGGCTTTATCCTAATAGTAACAAGCATATGTTCAATGTCCACATTCACTATTTTTACGTCATAAGGAATTGCAACATTATCTATCACACTGGTTTCGTTGGTAGCTGAATTATATACATATTCTTTCTCGTAGTCTTCTCCCTGAACTTTGAATTTTATCAATAAGTCAGTTTGTTCCTTGTCATCTTTTACAACCGTGACGTTAGATAAGCTTATTTCGTCCTCATCGCCTATTTTTCCCCATACTTTTTGAGATATTATCGCATTTTCTCCCAATGTAACTATCTCTGAAGCTTCCGGAATTACAACCTCCCCAATTTCTATAGATTCAACAACTTCTTCTGTGCTTTCAACAGGTCTTGAATCGCACCCTATTAAAAAGACTGTCAATCCCGCTGCTAATATAACTAAACCAATCTTTTTCATGCTATCTCCCTATTCTTCAACAACAATCTTAGCAGTAACATATATACCATCTTCATTTATCTCAACAAATTTAATCTTATATGGATTTCGTCCCTCTTCCATTTTATATGTATCATTTGCAGGTACACAGTTATATCGTGAGTTGCTTATTTCATCACCGTATCTTGTTTTAATCTTTAATAGATAATGTCTATCTCTCGTAGTAGGGTTTCCATTTTGATCGACATAAGGCAAATACTTTAAGTATTCAACTCTAATCTTATGCTCTTCATCAAAGATGTATGTGATACCCTCTTCAATCTCAAATTCTTCGCCGAAATTGACACTCACTTTGCCCACCGATTCATTTAATGCTACGACTTCAGTGGTCACTATCTCCTGAATACTGGCATTAAAAGCCCTGTTACTTCCGTAGTCTTTTTCGCCAGCGCGCTGACATTATCTGTGAAATCGGTATTTACTTTTTCAATTTCTTCAACAAAGGATGTTTGATCCGGGACCTCGGAATTTGCGCTGCATGCGCAGAGAAATATTGCCAACGTAATTGGCAAAAAAGATAATTTAACCCTATTCATACTACCTCCCAATGAATTTACCATTCTTCTTTGATTGTACCCCCTTGACCCCCCCCAGTCAATTGTTTCCGGTGCTGTTATCAGAGGCGGGTCTCTTATATTTTACTTTTTTGACCCCCAGTCAACCCTGTTTTACTTGACGCTCGTCAATATCTTTTATATAATTTACGTGTAAATACTTTACTATCGTCAAGTATTTTATAGAAAGGTTGATTATGAAAGATGTAATAACAGAATTACAGGATATGAGATATCTGTCCTGGACCAAAACTCGTAAATCCTCCGGTACTGCAGGTTCTTTTTTGAAGTCCTATGATGATACATGGGAAAAGAAGAAATATTATAAGCTGTCTGATTTTGATCCGGTCAAAGGTGTCGTGGGCCATGAATGTATTAATGAAATCATAGTCCAGAGACTTCTCCGCCATTTTAATATTGAACATCTCGAATACAAGCTTATACACGCGCTTATTGAGGTTGATTATTATGAATATGAAACCTGGTTGTGTGAGTCTGAAGATTTTAAAACGCCTTTTGAATCCAAGCTTCCTCTTGAAGATTTTTATCTCGCCAATAAACTTGACGGTGAATCCCCCTTTGAATTCTGCTGCCGATTTGGTTGGAATGATACTATTTACGGGATGCTCGTTATAGACTATCTGATTCTTAACAGAGACAGACACGGAGCAAATATCGAAGTACTACGCTCTCAGAAAGAACATACCCTTCGTCTTGCCCCGCTCTTTGATCATGGACTTTCTTTTGCGTGTAGGTGCCACGATGAAAAGGAACTTAGCTCTTTTGATGTCATGAGGGATTTAAAAGTACAGGCTTTTATCGGAACGAACAGTGTTGAAGAAAATATAAAGCTCGTACCTAGAGATTTTATAGCTTCTTTACCACCTGTTGACCCTGAGTTTAAGCATGAACTTTTAAAGGATTTAGGCTATGCTATCAGTGAGCCTTATCTTGATAAAATATGGGAAATGATTATAAGGAGGTGGGAAAAACTTGGTAATATTTGAAATTAGAGATGATTCTATAAAAATGAACCACCTTCTCGGATATTTATTCTATTTTGAAAGAAGCAAACGATTCTATGCCGAGCTTATGCCTAATCTTACGGAATGGGATGCACCTTTTATTTTTAGCGCCTTTGTTAAAAAGGGCTTATTCAGCATTGATGCATCATGGAGCGAACGCTTTGTAAACCAGCGAATAGTCCCAACCGACAGGCAGAATCTCGGAACAATTCTTAGGGATAATAAACTTAATGAATATAACATATATAAACTGCTTTTATTGAGCGAAGGTAGATGTGCCCAGGATGAAATATATTTAAATAAGATTCATGAAGATGATTTGCGAGATGAGATTAAGGATAGACTTAAAAGAAAGGTAAGAGACCTTCTCCCTGTAAGTGATTTTAGTTTATATATCTCTTTTCAGGATGGTCACCAAACCTATTTGAATTGTGAAGATTATCTTATGGGAAACCGTACTTTTACAAGAGTCATCTCCGACAAAGAAGTATTTGTGAAAGCTAAAGTATCCCCCGGAGGAAACGGAATAGAATGGGGTGACAATCTGTCCATACCTGCAGAAAGTCTATATAAACAAAAGGAATGCCAAGGCATTCCTTTTGAATTAATTGATTCTTTCATAGCAAAACGGCTTGTGGATACTACCGAAGCAGTCGAACTGCTTAACTGCTCGCGACAGTATATTAATCAGCTTGTTAAAGATGGTAAGCTCATTCCCAACCGTGTTCTCTCTAATAATAATCTTTTCTTACGAAGCGACCTTGAAAGAGAGTCTTTTTAATACATTCCACACCAGGTTCCACCGGTTTCTTATCATCACCATTACCGGGTGGTGATGTGCGATTTCGGATGCGTTATCCCCGTGGCGACGGTACCTTATAAGCTTATCATCGATGAAGATGCTTTTTCCTTTAAGTTCACCTAATATACCGATCCATTGGTCATGCATTTCGATATTGTTGGGAACGGGAATCACTGTATCTTTCAAATCGGCTCTGAATGCCATGCAACATCCGATGTAAGTATTCTTCCATATGTTCTTGATCACGCCGGGGCCCAGCCCACGAAATTCCTTAAAAGAAGGAATCACGGTATTCCCCTCGTCATCCACGACCCGGCAATCATGAACCACTACATTAACACCTTCTGCAAAATATCTTATACAGGTATCGACCTTTCCTTTTTCCCAGATATCATCCTGATCTGACAAAAAGATATACTTCCCCCCGCAATTTGCTATGGCATTCTCGAAGTTTTTCTTAATGCCTCGCCCGGGGCCTTTTACCACTTTTATCCTGGGATCCGAGAGGCTGCCGATGATTTCTAATGTGCGGTCCCTTGACCCATCATCGGAAATCACCAGTTCGTCGCCTTCCTGTAAATTTGCAAGGATTGATTCTACCTGTTCTTTTATATACTTTTCTCCGTTATATGAAGCTAATGCTACGGATATTTTTTCTCTCATTATTTACCGCCAAATAAAGTGCTGAGTAAGCCTCGTCCAAGAGAAGCGCCCACGTTACCGCCAAGAGTCTTACCAAAAGAACCGCCTACAGCACCGCCTAAGCTCTTACCAACCTGGCGTCCGATGGTTCCTGCCGTTGTTGAAGCAACACTTTTAACGGCCTTGGTGGTAGCTTTCTTTCTTGCTTCTATTTCCTTCATGCGCTTCTGTGTTTCGTTAAGCTGTTCTTCTTCCTTACGGGCATTTTCCTGAATCTGTGTGTTCATGCGGTCTAAGAATTCATAAGCTGAATCTCTGTCCACGAAGTTAGAGTATCTTGAATAAAGAAGGCTGTTATTGATGGTCTGTGTTCTGAGTGAATCATCGATAGTGCCCATATAGCTTTCCGGAGGACAGATCTTAACGCGCTTAACAATAGTAGGTACGCCTGTTTCATCAAGTACGGATACCAGCGCTTCACCGGTACTTAATTCCTGAAGCACCGTATAGGTGTCAAATTCGGGATTCTCTCTAAAGCTCTGAGCTGCTGCCTTAACACCCTTCTGCTCTGCGGGAGTGTATGCTCTTAACGCGTGCTGCACCTTGTTTCCAAGCTGAGCTAAGATTCCATCAGGGATGTCCTTGGGATTCTGAGTGATAAAGTAAATACCGACACCCTTAGATCTTATGAGCTTTACTACCTGCTCTATCTTTTCAAGTAAGTCTTTGGAAGCCGAATCAAAAAGCATGTGAGCTTCGTCAAAGAAAAATACCATCTTGGGTCTGTCGCAATCCCCTACTTCAGGCAGATTTTCAAACAGTTCCGACATAAGCCATAATAAAAATGTCGAGTACATCTTGGGCTTAAGAATCAGCTTCTGACAGTCAAGCAACTGGATCATGCCTCGTCCTCGGTTGTCGGTGCATAAAAAGTCTGCAATGCTGAGAGCGGGCTCTCCGAAAAACTTGTCTGCTCCTTCGCCTTCAAGAGTCACGATTCCGCGGGTTATGGCGTTAAGTGAAGCTGCCGCTATATTTCCGTAGGCCTGGCTGTATTTTTCCTTGTTATCGCCCACATACTGGATCATCGCCTTCAGATCCTTGGTATCTATAAGTAATAAACCTTCATCATCGGCAATCTTAAATACGATATGAAGAATATCTGTCTGAGTATCGTTAAGCCCCATTATCCTTGCAAGAAGCAACGGCCCGATTTCAGAAATGGTGGTTCTTAAGGGCATGCCTTTTTCACCGTACACATCCCATATATTTACGGGAAAAGAATCAAAAGCGAATCCGGCTTCTTTTAACCCCATCTTTTCTACTCTTGAAGAAACATTTTCATTTTCCTCGCCGCATTTAACAAGAGGAACAAGGTCTCCCTTTACATCTGCCAAAAATACCGGAACCCCAAGCTTTGAAAAGGACTCGGCCATTACCTTTAATGTAACGGTCTTACCTGTACCTGTGGCACCCGCAATCATACCGTGTCTGTTGGCCATTCTGGGGTAAATAAAAATCTCTTCTTCTCCGCTTTTACCAAGAAGCACTTTGCTGTCTTTGATCATGTATAACTCTCCCTTCTCTATCTCGCGACTCAGGCTTTCTAACGCCCACATCTACAAAATCACTAATCTAATAATACACTTTTTCCCCTTTATATAACAGAGAAACCCTGTAAGATTAAAAATTTCTTTTACGAAAAAAACCTCTATGTTAATATGTATGTACGAACAGGAGAAATGTAATGGAAAATCTCGTAAAAGAAACAATCGTAACACTCAAAAAGGGCGAAGGCCGTACCATAAAAGCGGGCGGCGCCTGGATATATGACAATGAAATAGATACCATATCCGGAACCTTTAAAAACGGTGACATCGTAAAGGTCTGTGACTTTGACGGATTCCCAATGGGAGCAGGCTTTATTAATCAGAATTCAAAGATCCGTGTCCGCATGCTTACGCGAAGCAAAGATTCTGTTGTGACAAAAGAATTTTTATATAACAGAGTGAAGGCCGCCTGGGAATATCGTAAGCAGGTAATGCCGGAAATTGACCTCAACTGCTGCCGCGTGATCTTCGGAGAAGCGGACTGGCTTCCGGGTCTTACCGTAGATAAATATGCCGATGTTCTTGTGGTGGAATGCCTTGCTCTCGGCATGGAACCTTTAAAAGAATTTCTGACAGATTCTTTAAAAGAAATATTAGCTAAAGATGGTTACACTATCCGCGGAGTCTTCGAACGCTCCGATGCTCCCGTCCGTAAAAAAGAAGGGCTCGAACCTCATAAAGGCTTTATCGGTCCTGAATTCGACACTAACGTTGAGATAGTAGAAAACGGTATTCACTACATGGTGGATGTGGTAAACGGTCAGAAGACTGGTTTCTTCTTGGATCAGAAATATAATCGCCTTGCCATGCACAGAATCTGCCGCGGTAAGAAAGTTCTCGATTGCTTTACTCACATGGGAACCTTTGCTTTGAACGCAGGTATTGCGGGCGCAGCGGATGTTACGGGGCTTGATATCTCTGAATTTGCCGTAGCACAGGCCACTGAAAATGCCCGTCGCAATAATCTTTCCGACAGAGTTAAGTTCCGCGCGGCAAATGTACTTGATGAGCTTCCGAAGCTTTACGAACAGGGTGAAAGCTTCGATGTGGTGATCCTTGATCCTCCCGCATTTACCAAGTCCCGTGAAGCTACTAAAAATGCCATCAAGGGATATCGCGAGATCAATATGAAGGGCTTGAAACTTGTGCGTGACGGAGGATACCTTGCTACCTGCTCCTGCTCTCACTTTATGACTCAGGAACTTTTCACCGAAGTCATCGGTCAGGCAGCCAAAGCTGTTCACAAGCGCCTCCGCCAGGTTGAATTCCGTACCCAGGCCTGTGATCACCCGATCCTATGGGCCGCGGATGAATCATATTATCTTAAGTTTTATATATTCCAAGTTACGGAAGAAAAATGACATTGAATCAAAAGAAAAAGAAACCCGTTTCCGAGTTTCTTTTTCTTTATCTATAATACCTTCTAAAATTGTTTCAGGACTGCTTCTACTTCTTCTTTAGTTGCTAAGAACTCTGAAAAAGCACTGGCAGAACCTGTAGATAATCCCATTCTGAAAGCATGCTCATAATCATGCTTTTCTTCGTAGCCTGCAATAAAGCCTGCCACCATGGAATCACCTGCTCCAACCGCATTAACAAGCTTACCCTTAGGTGCTTCGTGCATGTGAACATTTCCTTCACAGTCAACAAGAGTAGCTCCCTCACCAGCCATGGATACCAGGACATTTTGTGCCCCCATGTCCTGCAATTTCTTAGCGTATTCAACCACCGATTCCCGGGTCTTAAGTGTTACATTAAAGATTTCCCCGAGTTCATGATTGTTCGGCTTTATCAAGAAGGGATGATATTTAAGCACATTAAGTAATAAATTCTTGGTGGCATCCACTACAAAGCGGATCCCTCTGCCATCAAGGTGAGCTAAAATATCTTCATAGATTGTGGCCGGCATGCTGGCAGGAATCGATCCTGCAAGTACCAGCGTATCACCTTCTTTTAACTTATCCAGTTTACCCATCAGAATATCGATGGATTCCTTGGAAATCTCGGGCCCCATTCCGTTGATTTCAGTTCCATCATAGTCCTTAAGCTTTACATTGATACGTGAAAAACCGTTGTCGATTTCTATGAAATCACTGGACATCCCCATGTCCTTTAATCGGTTTTCAATCTCTTTACCGGTAAATCCTGCCATAAACCCCAAGGCAGTATTTTTAATACCGAGATTCTGTAAAACTGTGGAAACGTTAATCCCCTTTCCTCCGGGTAACATTAACTCCGTTGCTGTTCTGTTTGTCTTACCCATTTCAAAACTCTTCATGGATACGATGTAATCCAGTGAAGGATTGAAAGTTACGGTATAAATCATGGCACTTCTCCTGTAAGATTATTAATACAGCTATGTTTATTTTTAAACCTCTACATTAAAGTGTTCAAAAATCATCTTTTCGGCTTCAGGATTCCATAATCCCTTATGAGCCTTACAACATTCGTCAAGCTTCTTAAAGAAAGGATCTGTTTCTCCAAGCTTTCCGAAGTCTTCGATCGCCGTCATGGGCATGTCGAACTGTGTATAAGCAAGTTTCTTACCACCCTTGATGTTGGGAAGATTCTTGGTTGTCTCCGCAACACTGTCAAGGCCTCCTACATGTGTAACCATTACGGAAGGATCCAAAATACCTTTTGCGGTTAATTCATTGGCTTCGATCAGGTCGTCATTGTTACCGCCTGTGGTGCCAAGAATATGTGTTGAATTGTAATGGCAATCATATAAGTTTATTTTACAACTGAATTCATGATCTGTGGGACCTGAGAAGAAACTCATACATCCGTCAAAGGCCATTACCTGATTTCCTAATTCGCATACTGCGGGGATGGGAACATAAATAAGGACATCGTCATAACCATGACCTTCTGTAATATCCATCAATCCCTTCTTAGGATCTTCCATTTTTGCAGTATTTACATAGATGAGTTCAATTCCGTGCTCTCTTGCCCAATCAGGAGATACAACTTCTTTTGCTCTCTCTATCTTGGCGTCGTCAACATCGGTAACCACGATGCGCTTGGGATGGTAGTCACATACGATACCGTAGGAGACAGCTCCCAGTCCCATAGGTCCGCATCCGCCCATGATTATTAAGTTTCCGCCTTTTTTAATACCCATTTCATGGGTGTAGTTCTGCTTGTTGGTATGATACTGCGCATGGAAAGCGCCGATGGAACAAGACAAAGGCTCGCCAAGTGACGCCTTGTAGAAACTGTCGCCGTCAAAAGGCATGAGAGCTTCGCATTCCATTGTCTCGTGAGGGAAAATACAGTATTCTGTATCTCCGCCATAATATTCATAGGAATATCCGGGAGATGCCATGCTTCCCTTGTAATTTAAAGCCGGCTGCTGGGCAAAACGCATACCTGGTTTGAATTTATCCTGCCATTTCTTTCCTACCTTAACTATGACACCTGCAAATTCATGACCTACAATGATGGGATTGGTGTCCACATTCTGGGGACAACGCTTGTGATCCTTTCCTGCTACGGCAAGCTTGTATGTTGACATACAAATACTGTCGCTGTAGATTTTAGCAAGGATTTCATCATCTTTTATTTCCGGTAATTCAAATTCCTCAAGACGAAGGTCCATTGCGCCATACATTCTGACTGCTCTTGTTTTCATTTTGTCTTCCTCATTTCTGCGCTGGTTTTATGATAATATGGGCCGGTTCGCAGCGCTGCTCCCGGCCCACTCATATCAGTTATTTAATTAAGCTTTAAAAAGTTCATATACGGAATCGACATCCATCTTTAAGATTTCATCGACCTTTTCTTCCGACTCACAAGCATCTGCTATTCTTGCAAGGGTAGCCATATGATCGTTACCGATTGCTGCTACACCGATAACAAGCTTAACAATTTCTCCATCACCCCAGTCAGTGCCTTCAGGAAATGTAAACACTGCAAGTCCGGAGTGCTTGATCTCACCGCGCATGCTCTCTATACCATGTGGTATTCCAAGGCTGTTACCGATCGCTGTGTTGAAATTCTTTTCTTTTTCAAGCATTGCTTCGGTATATTTCTCTGTGGTATATCCACCCTGATAGAAAATTCGGCCTAAATCTTTAATAACCTCTTCTTTAGTCATGGGTGCGCGATTCAGAATTATGTTCTTTTTAAGCAAAACACCAAGTTCGTAGTCTTTCTTTTCAGAAGACGAATCGCTACTTAATGTTTTTTTTTAGCTGCAGCGATTTCAGCGATAACCTGATCATATTCAGGAGCGTTCATGAAATTGTCAATGGTAACAATTTTTGCTCCGGGAGCTGACTTGGTTGCTCTTGCTGCAAGATCCTTGTGACAGATAACAAGTTTTGTTCCATTAGGTACTTCGGAAACTGAAGAATGAGAAACAGTGATTCCGTCAAGACCTGCTGCTGTGAGCTTCTTCTGCATTACAGAAGCGCCCATAGCGGATGAACCCATACCTGCGTCGCAAGCAAATACGATTGAATCAAGATCTGCTAAATCAACAGCTTTTTCTACTTTCTGACCCTTGGATTCAGCCTTCATCTGCTTCATCTCTTCTGTAGCATCTTCAAGGCTCTTACCCTTATTGGTGAAACGTACGATAGGAGCTGCAATTACGAATGAAACACCTGCAGCGATAACTACGCTTAATAATACAGGGATAAGTCCGCCCTTGGGAGCTGCAAGCGCATAAGCGAAGATTGATCCGGGTGAAGGAGGAGCTGCAAGACCAAGATTGAAGATCTGGTTGTAGATCATAGCTGCTACAGAACCACCCATGGTTGCAAGGATGAGCAAGGGATTCATAAGTACATAAGGGAAGTAAATTTCATGAATACCGCCGAGTAAGTGTACGATTAACGCACCGGGAGCGGAGTCACGAACTACTTTATCCTTGCTGAACATCCAGTAAGCTAAAAGAACACCGGTACCTGCGCCGGGGTTAGTCTCGATCATGTAGAAGATGGACTTTCCTGCTGCAGCAACACCCTCTGCTCCGAGAGGAGTGAAGATACCGTGGTTGATTGCGTTGTTAAGGAAAAGAACCTTAGCGGGTTCAACAAAGATTGATACAAGGAATAATAAACCATGATCAACAAGGATCTGAACACCACCGTTTAATACAGCAAGTACACCTGCCATAAAAGGTCCGATAATGTAGTATCCGATAATAGCTAAGCACATACCGAAGATACCAACTGAGAAGTTGTTAACAAGCATTTCGAATCCGGCTTTGATCTTTCCGTCAATTGCCTTATCAAACTGCTTGATACACCAACCGGCAAGAGGTCCCATAACCATAGCGCCCATGAGCATGATCTGGTCTGAACCTACGATAACACCGATTGTAGCGATAGCACCCATAACTGCTCCGCGCTGTCCGCCAACCATCTTACCACCTGTGTAACCGATTAATACGGGAAGTAAGTATTTAAGCATGGGATCAACGAGAGTTGAAAGTCTTTCATTGGGTAACCAACCGGTTGCAATGAATAAAGCTGTGATAAATCCCCATGCGATGAATGCGCCGATGTTCGGCATAACCATTCCGCTGAGGAAGCGTCCAAATGATTGAACTTTTTCTTTCATAAAATGTAACCCTCCAATATTTTATTGTTGACAACCCTCCATGCAATGCCTTGGAAATTGCATGAAGAAGTTGCCCGGCCAACATAATGTCGGCAATTGATTAACTATGCACCTAATATAACATTGCGAATGGTTGGGCGTCAACCCCTTTTTCGCAAGGAATACCAAATACTAACACGACTATTCTTGCTGTTTTTGTAAATTTCTTGTGACTTATTGGGATTTTTGTGTTATGATATTTGATATCCATAGGTTGACCGGTTGTGATAAACTTATTTTTGGTGCAAAAAAAATTTAAACGCAACCTAACCAAATACATTTTTATTATAGAGAGGGTGAATTAATGTCCAGTTTAACTGCTGACAGAAGAAACAGAATGGCTCAGCTTCTTTTACAGGAAGGATCGATTAAAGTTGGGGATATGGCTAAGCTTTTCAATGTTTCGACAGAAACTATCCGAAAGGATATTATTTATTTGGAAGAAGCGGGAATAGCGGAAAAGAATCACGGGGGCGCGATTCCCAGGATTAATGCGGTGGAGAAGACCCTCGATGATAAGGAATTCATCAATGCGGAAGATAAATCCGCCATCGGTATGAGGGCTGCGGCCCTGGTTCATGAAGGTGACACCATCATCCTTGATGCGGGAAGTACCACCACTGCCATTGCAAAGCAATTGTCCATGCGTCACGGCCTTATTATAATTACCAATTCCCTCCTTATCGCAAGCACTCTTGCCCAGTCAGACAATGAAGTATATCTCGTGGGCGGAAAGGTGCGCGGAAGCAGTAAGGCTCTTGTAGGCGGTTGGGCGCTCCGTATGCTTGATTCCGTTCATGCCGATATTGCATTTCTTGGTTCCGACGGATTTAAGGATCTGAATGGTCCATCATGTCTTTCCTATGAAGAGGCCAATGTAAAGAATATGATAGTAAGATGTTCAAGAAGAACCTATGTTGTTGCAGACAGCAGCAAGGAAAATCACACTGACAGATTTATATACGCTGACTGGTCCGAGGTTTCCGGTCTTATCACATCCGGTAAGCAGGTAGACGAGATCAGAGACCGCCTGAAAGGTAAAGTCGAAATCCTTAACTAAATAATATTGCGCAGACTTAGAAAAAGCGTCGGAGCAATGCTCCGACAAAAAACCCTTCCGTCTTTATGACAGGAAGGGTTTTCTTAGTTTTATTGCTTATTACTTTTTGTTCTCTTATAAACTCTATTGATGGCAACGGGGTGGAAATCGATATCCACTACGTCGGAATTTATAAGTGTTGCATTGGCCTTAGTGTAAAGGGGAGCGATAACAGCTTCCTGCATTACAATGGTCTCTGCATCGAGTAATGCATTCCAGCGGGCATCATAGTCGGTAACATATGCGCCTGTGGTGCAATCCTTGATGATCGCATCATACTGGGAATTGCTCCATAAACCGTAGTTATTGGAGTTACCGGTAGTCCACATCGCAAGATATGTCATGGGGTCGGCATAGTCAGGTCCCCATCTTGTAAGAGCGATCTCGTAATTATCATTCTGAATCTTCTGAAGTCTGTCAACCTTGGGAATACCTTCGAGATTGATGGTAATTCCGGGAAGATTCTTTTCTATCTCGGCTTTTACCTCGGAAGCAACCTTAAATACTTCATCACCTTCGTTGTTACCGTAGGTAAGCGTAAATGTAAAGCTCTGCTGTCCTAATTCAAGCTTAGCCTGCTCATAGTAATTCTTTGCATTCTGTACATTATAATCACAGAACTCTGCAAACCTGCTCTGATCTTCAGAGAAATCCTTACCGGTTGTGGTACTTACCGCAAACTGAGGCGGAACAGCCGTATATGTAGGTAATGAGCCATCCATTACACATTTATTTACAAGTGTCTTTCTGTCAATTGCATTGGTAATTGCAAGACGTAAATTCTTGTTTCCAAGATAGCCGTTAGCATTATTCATGGTCTGGTCGAAGGTTAAATACCACATGTATCCCGCACCTACAACCGTAACATTTGATGCAAGCTCCGGATTTGCCTGTGCAGCCACGACCTGTTCTCCTGAAATTGTAACAACATCAAGAGTCTTATTATTAAATGCTGCTACTGCATTGTCCGATGAACCTACTACCTGATAGCGGATACCATCAAGACTTACGCTGTCCGCATTATAATAATCCTGATTCTTTACAACTGAAATTCCGGGTCCACCGGGTGTAAAATCCGTTACTTTATAAGCGCCGTTACAAAGAATGGTATCTGCGCTTGTTCCGTAACTTCCCGCGGGAACGGAATTATAAAAGCTCTCGTTTATAGGATAGAATGTCGGGAAGTAAAGCAGGGATTCAAAATATGATACCGGTACCGCAAGCTTTACCTGTAAGGTCTTAGAGTCTAAGGCTGTAACTCCGATGGAGGATCCTGTTCCTTCATACAGAGCCTGCGCACCTTCTATCTGCGCGATATCTGTAAAAAGATATCCATATGCTTCATTTTCTTTAATTCCCCTCGTCCAGGCAAACACAAAGTCACCCGCTGTTACGGGATCCCCGTTGGTCCACTTGGCATCTCTTAAATGGAAGGTATATGTAAGGCCGTCTGAAGATACCTCCCAGCTTTCTGCCAAAGCAGGAACTGCCGATCCGCTTTCATCCATCTGTGTCAGCCCGTCCATACAGTCAGCGATTACTTCAAATGCTTCACCGTCGTTGGCAACCGCGGTATCAAGGGACTGAACAGTTGTAGACAGCATAACCTTGATAGCATTTGAGGATGAAACTGCATCGCTCTTAGTGCCACACGCCGTGATTCCGAAAACCATAATGCCGGTCAAAAGTATTGCTGTAACAATCCTAAGTTTTCTCATTATAAGCCTCCTCAATAAAATAAAGCACACAAAAAACAAGTCTTCGAGGAACATTATAATAAATGAGAATTATCTGATAATAAACTTTAATTGTCAGGCAGAAATGTCCTGTAACTGCGCCGTATAAAGGCGGTAATATGCGCCCTTCTTTTCCATAAGCTCATCGTGGGAACCGCATTCTTTTATTCCGCCGTCATCTATATACATGATCTTATCGCAGTTTCTTATAGTAGAAAGTCTGTGGGCAATGATAAAGGAGGTTCTTCCCTTAAGCATTGCATTCAAGCCTTCCTGCAGAGCTTTTTCCGTCTGAACATCTATACTTGAAGTCGCTTCATCAAGTACCAGGATCTTAGGATCCGACAAAATGGTACGGGCAAAGGCAATAAGCTGCTTCTGTCCCTGTGAAAGTGTTGAACCTCTTTCTTTTACCTCAGTCTTTAATCCCTTCTCCATGGAATCAAGGAATCCTGATAATCTTACGGTATCACATGCCTTTTTAATCTCTTCTTCCGTAGCGTCAAGCTTACCGTATCTTAAATTATCTTCTATGGTGCCTGAGAATATAAAGCTGTCCTGAAGCATTATACCCATCTGGCTTCTAAGGCTCTTTAATGTGACCTTGGATACATCCATTCCGTCAATCAGCACTTCTCCGCTGTTTAAATCGTAAAATCTTGATATAAGATTTACAATAGTGCTCTTTCCTGCTCCCGTAGGTCCTACAAGGGCAATGCTTTCGCCGGGTTCGGCGGTAAAAGAAACATCATGGAGAATTTCTTTTTTATCATCATAGCTGAAGTGTACGTTTTTAAATTCAACCTTTCCCTTGATCTCGGGCATTGTTACGGCATCAGGAGCGTCGCTTACTTCAACTTTTTCATTCATGGTTTCAAAAATACGCTCCAGGTATGCTACGTTGTTAATGAAATTGTTAAATATGTTTCCAAGGTTCATTATGGGCTGCCAGAATCTTGAAGCGTAACCTGAAATAGCCACAATGGTACCTATTGTTTTTGCGCCTTCTCCGAAAAGCACGAGGCCTGCGATAAAGATGGTAGCTCTAATGATTACCGATATGGTATCGATTCCGGGCCATACCATGTTACTGTATCTTACTGCCCACATCCATGTTCTTCGACAATCAAGCGTAAGGTCGTGAAAGATCTTTGCATTTTCATCTTCTCTTGCGAATATCTGAGTAATTCTCGCGCCCACGATATTTTCCTGAAGATAAGCATTGAGGTTGGAGTTTTTATTGGATACCGCTCTCCATGCCTTTCGCTGCATGTTCTTTATCCAAAGCAAAAATACCGCAAGTACAGGTACACCGCAGAGCACCACAAGGGAAAGCTGCACATCCACAATAAACATAAATATTACAATGAAGATAAGGTTTATGAATTCAAGGATTACATTGATCAATCCGTTTGAAAGCATATCCGATACGGAGTTTACATAGTTAACTACACGTATGAGTATCTTTCCGTGAGGTCTGTCATCGTAATACTGAAATCCCAGCTTCTGTAAATGAGCAAACAGATCTTTTCTTATATCATAGATAATATCCTGGCTCACTTTAACCATAAGCTTTGATCGTATAGTGGTAAAAAGAACGCTTATCACAAAGATTCCTACCATTAAGCCTACTAAGATAAATAATTCTTTTTTATCTCCGTTTGGAATGGCCTTATCAAGGGCTCTTTCTGTGATAAGTGGAGAAATGAGCGCTGCTGCCCCGCCAAGGGCGCTAAGTAAAATTGCAAAACTCATCTTTCCTAAGTATTTTTTTATGTACTGACCGGCGAGAAGTAACTGTCTTATATTAAAAGACTCTTCATATGCTTCGTCTTCTTTATAGGTATTTCTTTGTGCCATTACATCTCACCTCCTGTCTGCAGTCTTACAAGGTCGTAGTAATAACCCTTCTTTTTAATAAGTTCTTCGTGACTTCCTTCTTCAGTAATGCGTCCATGCTCGAGCACCAATATTCTGTCGGCGCTCTTTGTAGTGGATATTCTCTGAGCGATAATGATTTTGGTACATGGAAAATCAAGGTCTCGTAAGCTTTCCTGAATATGCTTTTCCGTTTCCATATCAACGGCTGATGTTGTATCATCGAGGATAAGTATCGAAGGCTCGATAGCAAGTGCACGGGCAAGAGAGATTCTCTGTTTCTGGCCTCCGGAAAGGCCCACGCCACGCTCGCCCACAATAGTGTCATAGCCTTCGGGCATCTTTGCGATAAAATCTTCGGCTGCCGAGTATTTTGCAAATTTTACCATCTGCTCCGGGGTAAGATAAAGTACTCCGTAAGCGATATTACCCTCTATGGAATCTGAATAAAGAAGCACATCCTGAGTAGCAAGACCTATGTTCTTTCTCAAATCCTTGATCTTATATCTATTGATATTTACATCATCAACAAGCACTTCTCCTTCTATAGGTTCATAGAATCTTGGTATCATCTGTATAAGAGAAGTCTTTCCGCAGCCGGTTTCACCCATTATTGCTATTGTCTCTCCGGGATTCGCCGTAAAAGAAATATTCTTAAGTACCGGAAGGTTTCCGTCCGGGTACTGGAAAGAAACATTACGGAATTCAACCTTACCTTTGAATCTTTCCGGATGAGGTATTGCATCCGGTGCTTCTGTAATCTCGGGCTCGGAAAAGTAAATTTCCATGACCTTGGCGCTGGATGCATAGAACCTCTGAAGTTCGTTCATGATATTACCAAGCTGTCTCATGGGGTTTGCTATAGCCCAGATAAGTCCTGAGAATGCAACAAATTCACCCATTGTAATACTCTTGTTCATTAAGAAAAGACCGCCTACCAAAAGAAGGATCACGCTTAAGAGATTGGCGATTCCTTCAACATAAGGGTAGAACTTAAGCCATAGATTCTGGGTTTCTATATTGGTATCTCTGAAATCCCTGTTGGATTCATCGAATTTTTCTATCTCATAATCTTCTTTTGCAAAGGCTTTAACCACGCGGTTACCGGATATATTTTCCTGGGCATAGGTATTCATCTTGGCAAGCTTCTCACGCAATGCTTCATGCAAGGGCTTAACCTTATTTTTAAATACGTAGATTATGATAAAAATAAGAGGCGCCGTAATGAGAACGCTTAAAGCAAGAGCCATATTGATGCTCATTAAATAGACCGAGGTTATTGCAAAGAGGGAAAAGCTTTCCATAAGCATACGGATTATCCATGCCATCATGTGACGCACGGCTTCCATATCTCCCGTTACTCTTGTCATGAGATCTCCGGTTCTGTAAGTCGAATAGAATTTCATGTCCTGACGCTGTATCTTGTCATAGACGTAATTCTTTATTCTGAGAATCGCTTTTTGTGACACATATTCATAGGCCATACAGTCAAAGTATGCGATCACGACTCTTATAAGGGTAAATCCCACCATGAGCATGATAAGCCTGTAGAACTCTTCTTTATGCAGGCGCAGATTCTGCAGAGCATTTTCTCCCGTCAGGAATTCATCGATTATTCTTTGCGAAAAAAAGGGAACCGTTAGCTGCAAGAAATTGTATGCTATGGTTCCCAACAGTCCGACGATCAATAATGCTCTCACGCCTTCCATATTGGTCCAGAGCCATTTGAATCTTGTCATCGGAAATTTATTCTTTGTATTTTGCATTTTTAATCCCTCGTCTTAAAAAGGTCATCCAAGTGCATTGTATCAAAGAATAGATATTATTCAATTATCAATTTGTTTTTTATTTAAGTGTTTTTGCTAGATATTTTGTATACTCGTGATCCAAAGTATCTTCCGAGATTTCCCATATAAGCACACCGCCAAGCTCGTATTTATCAATAAGAGCAAACTTTCCGTCAATGGCATCGAGGCATTCGTAGGAAATATACCAGCAGTAATACTCTGAATCAGGATCGTCATTCCATAAATATGCGCCGCCAACTGCGTCATTATAATCTTTGTGCCAGCCTTCTTCTTCAACAGGAACTGCTTCTGCTTCAAATTCTTTTATCTTAGGAATAGTCAAAAAGTCCTTGCTGATACCGTTGGGCACTTCAATCTTGTTGCCGTTGGGGTTTTTGGTGGGACCTGCAAGCTTGAAGCCTGTGCCATAATATGGAATTCCCAGATTGAGCTTCGGCTTGTCGATTCCCGCAATTATGAAATATGCCATTGCGGCTTTTGTGCTTGATACATTGGATGCATGTCCCGGCTGCTTGTCCCAGTCACCTGCCATATCATAGGTCATGATATTTATATAATCTACATAGGGTGCTGCGCTTACCCAATCCTGGTTGGGAAGTGTCCAGCCCGTGGATGATGATGCACATGCGGTGAGAAGCTTGTTACCTGCGCCGAACTCTGCATCAAGGCCTTCTCTTAAAGCCTTTAAAAGAAGAGGGAAGTTAACCCTGTCATCTTTTGGCATACCGAAAATAGGACATCCCTGATCGGTTTCATTTTCAGGCTTTCTTTCACCGTCATTACTTCCTGAAGGATATTCCCAGTCAATATCTATACCGGAAATCCATTCATTTTCTTTTATAAGATCTACACATGCCTGTACGAAGCTGTTTCTTCCTTCTTCGGTAAAAGCCATCTCACTGAAGAAACCGCATTTTGTCCAGCCGCCGATTGAAATCAAGATCTTAACATCCGGATACTGTTTGTGATACTCTGCGTATTTTGCAAAAATCTCTTCGTCCGCATCGGGAAGAGTAGACTTTATGGTAAATTCCGTTCTTGCTTCTTTCCCCTTTTCACGACGTTCCCAGGATGACTCCTGTTCTGCTCCGACGGGTGCAACCTCCCAGAATGCGTGATTGATCATTGTGATGTATTCCCAGGGAATATCCTCTACATTTCCGTTTTCTTTTCCTAACTTCCAGTTAGGGAAGTAAACGATTATTTCTTTTCCGCCGATGTATCCGTCATCCTCGCTTACTTCGGGTTCAGCCTCTGTTTCCGTTTCAACTTCAACCTCAACGGTTTCCTCTATTGTTTCCTCGATTGATTCCTCTGTTGAAGCCACTTCTTTATTGCCACATGAAACTGTGGTAATAAGCATGGACATTGATAAGATCAAAAAAAGGGCCTTTCGCATTTTCCTCATAACATCATTCCTTTCTCATAAAAAGATAAACCTTTTCAAAGTAATGATACTATTTGGAAAATGGAAAGACCATTTTCATATTTGGCAAATTTAGTTGTTTTTTGCTTGCTTACATTGTGTCGCCAAGCATCTTATGTAATATCCGATAAAGCTCTGCCGCTTCCTCTGAAGATATATTGGCGCAGCCCTGCATTTTCATGGGAATTTCAACGGCTTTTTCGCGCATTTTTAAGCCGTCCTCCGTAATGCGTGCAATGACAACTCGCTCATCTTCTTTGGATCGTTCTCGCTTAACAAGTCCCTTCACTTCAAGACTCTTTAATACAGGGGTCAATGTGCCTGAATCAAGGAAAAGCTTCTTTCCAAGGTCTTTTACGGTGATGGATTCATCTTCCCAGAAAACCATCATGACGATGTACTGGGTATATGTAAGCTCTAACTCCTCAAGAAAAGGATGGTATTTTTTAATTATTTCTCGAGATGCTGCGTAAAGCGGAAAGCATATTTGATTTTCAAGTTTTAAACAATCGTATTTTTCAGCCATGGGATTTCCTTATACTTTTTAATGTGTCGGCATAAACAGTATAATCCTTATCCGCCTATTATAACAAGTCTTTTACTTTGCCATCAATCTTATCGGGTGTAACAGTAGGTGCAAAACGAGCAACAACCTTACCATTTTTGTCTACTAAGAATTTTGTGAAATTCCATTTGATATTCTTAGAGAAAAAGCCGCCCTTCTGCTTCTTTAAATATGTATATAAGGGGTCTTCATTCGCGCCGTTAACATCAATCTTTGAAAACTGCTTGAATGTAACACCAAATCTACCGGTACAGAACTGAGCAATCTCTTCGTTGCTGCCGGGCGCCTGGTTGCCAAACTGGTTACAAGGGAAATCTAAGATTTCAAATCCCTGATCCTTATACTTTTCATACATTTCCTGAAGGCCCTGATACTGAGGTGTGAAGCCGCAGCCTGTTGCTGTGTTCACAATCAAAAGAACCTTACCTTCATAATCCTTTAAAGAAACATCGTTACCCTTTGAATCTTTTACGGTATAATCATATAAACTCATGTATGCCTCCTTTTGCTTAATGGTTGTGCTACATTTAATTGAATACAATTGAATATTACCATTCTGTTTTCTTTTTGTCAATACTTTTTTTATTTTGTCTGACCATGTTCTTTTCCCAATAAAAAAGAAGGCCGGAAGCCTTCTTTTTATTTAAGTTCTATCTTTAGATATCTGTAGTCTTTTCCCTTTTCTTTTTCCATGGACTCTATATATTTTCCGTTTATCCCTGCTTTCTCTAAAAGCTCCGGCATTTCTTCGTCTGTGTCTTTTTCCTTAAAAGTCACCATGTCGCCGCTGTAATAATATAGATTCATAAGGGTAAAATAATCAACGAGCTTTTCTTTTTCGTAATCCTTCAGATCCGTTTCTTCGAGACTCTTTCTCAAGGGATTTGACATCCTGTCTATACTTTCAAGCCCGTATTCTTCGTAGCCATCGGCAGCGATCTTTATGGTCTCTCCCGTATATTCTATGGACTCTTCGGTAATATAGATCCTGCCGTACTGATTGGGATAGAGGGGTAGAGCGGAAGTCAGGATCTCTGTTATGCCATCCTCGGTCACGTAATGCTGTATATGCATGTGGCCGCTCAGGTACAGATCAACGCCGTAGTATTTAAACAGCTTCTTAAAATCCCGGTCATGCCCTATTACGTATCCGAAGGTAAAGAGGGGATTATGTACAAATAGATTCTGATGTCCTGCTGCGACTACGTACATACCTTCATCGCGGGCCTGTTTCAATTCTTTTTCTATCCATCGCAAAGTGTCCATGGATACGTTATTGTACTGGTCTCGCGCATTAAAATCGATCATAAGAATTCGGGTTTTATCATTTAACTGGTACATATAGCTTGCGGTTTTTTCATCTACAGAAATTGCTTCGCTGTATCCGAAATCTCTGTATATTTCCATAAAGGATTCGGTGGTGGCTGACTCAATTCGTGTAAAAGAATCACCTTCGAATTTCGCGGCATTTTCACAGTACACATCATGATTCCCCGGAAGCACCAGCACGCTTATTCCGGCATCTTCGATCCTTTTAAGCTTAACAGCCAGATCTTCGTGACTTTCTATCGCGCCATTCATGGTAAGGTCGCCGGTAATCACCACGGCTTCAGGCTTTTCTTTAATTGCCTGATCAATAAATGTGTCTGTTATCTCTTCTATATAGTCCATTGCCCGTCCGTCTCTCACGCCGATGGACGCTTCAAACATCTCGCCAAAATCATTGATCCTTGGTGATATATAGTGAACATCACTCACCACAATAATATCGGCCTTCGCAGGAATGCGCTTTCCGCAACCGGATGCGAAGATCAGAGACGCAAATATTAGTATTAAGTTTACTAATAGAATCCTTCTTTTCATATGATAATTCTAATCACTTCAACGTAACGTAGTGTTATTATTTTCCGAATGTTCTAATTGATTTTACCGAACACGAGATTTTAATGATTGTACTTGGTATCCTTGTACTTCCTTTTACAGCTTGTGGTTTCCTCTTAGCGTTGCTTAGTTATCTCGATAAGAGAAATAATAAGCGAAAATAAAATGCCTCTCCTGTCCAACACACAGGAGAGGCGGCTCTTTATGAGCTAATAAACCATGTGAAGCATCCACTTAGGATTGGGTGCTTTCTTTATGTTTAATATAACACTCGTTAAGCAAAATGGCAAATGTTTGATTAGAACGCGCGGTTTCCGCTTCGCTACGGTCGGCCCAATACCGAGGTCCACCGGACCTCATGATCTCCGCTCCGCTTCGGTCGGCTGTAAACGGGCGTCCACTGGACGCCCACAGCCCTCTACGCCCGAACAGTTACGTTCGGGACGTATGAGATCATGAGTTAAAATGCGCTACTAAAATTAAAATAGGGATACCCAAACATGGGTATCCCTATTTTAATCGGGGTGACGCGATTCGAACGCGCGACCTCTACGTCCCGAACGTAGCGCTCTACCAAACTGAGCCACACCCCGTCGCCTTATGACGAACATATGGATTTTATCTTACCTAAATTGTTTTGTCAATAATTGCCGCATCCACTGATTCCCTGAGGAAAATGGCGCCATCACGGGCGATTGCGGTTATATTCCCACCGGGTTCCCTTACCATTACCTCAAGGTCTTCTTTAAGACCATGACTAAGATATGTTATAAGAGCTGCCGTACCGCTTGCGCATGAACTTTCGAAACACATTGTTTCAGGTTCTTTTACATATACAAGGGGCCTTAATGATCCATGCTCTTTTTCATAAAGCATGAAACCTATGCCCTTTACTTTTAACCTGTCACACCATATCTTTATGGCTGTTTCCGCCATGTAGATAGGCATATTATCTTCGATTATCACATGGGATATTCCAGCAAAATCCACAACGGGATATCTGTAATTGTGATTTTCAAATTGAAACAGCTCTTCTTTCATTGAAAGAGGGTTAGGCATTTTTATTTCACATTCATAATAGTCGCCGCATTTTTTTACGGTAACAGGGATCAAATCACTTACACCGTATACCTTTACATAAATATCCCCGGATTCGGTTCCGGTTCTTTCGCAGTAAAGTATAGCCGCCGATATGGTGGCATTTCCACAGAACTCTCCGCCTGCCATGCGTAAGTTTATATGGCTTCCGTCCTTTCCTTCTGATACAAAACCCACCTGCTCGCATGTAGGTTCTTTATCAAGGATTGCCCGGGCCACTGATTTCTCTCTGTCAAGCATAACAGGACTTGTTACAAGAGCAGTTATATTTCCCGCAGGATTGATCAAGGAATAAGCGATTTGCTCCATTATTCTTCATAACTCCGTAAAAACTGCTTAGTACGCTCCATCTTCGGATTTCCGAATACCGATTCGGGATCGCCTTCCTCTATTATATACCCACCGTCCATAAAAATAACACGATTACTTACGGCTCTGGCAAAATTCATTTCGTGAGTTACGATTACCATGGTCATCTTTTCTTCTGCCAGGCTCTTTATGATCTTAAGTACTTCTATGGTAAGCTCAGGATCAAGTGCCGATGTAGGTTCATCAAAAAATAATATGTCGGGTTTCATGGCAAGAGCTCTTGCAATTGCTACTCTCTGCTGCTGACCGCCGGATAACTGACAGGGGTAACTATCCTTTTTATCTTCGAGCCCCATTTTCCTAAGAAGCTCTATGGCTTCTTTTTTGACAGTTTCTTTGTCCCTCTTCTGAATGATAATGGGAGCTTCCGTTATATTCTGAAATACTGTCTTGTGAGGGAACAGATTAAATTGCTGGAACACAAGGCCGAAGAAGTTCTTTACTTCTCTAAGCTCTGCCTTGGAAATATAGTGGGCCTTTCCGTCTTCTCCCGTCGAAACCGCTTCTTCATCCATATATGATATTGAGCCTGAATCGATTCTCTCTAAAAAAGTCGCAGAGCGAAGAAGGGTTGATTTACCGGACCCGGAAGGCCCGATTATGCTTATCACTTCTCCGTTATCCACGGAAAAAGAAATATCATGGAGTACTTCCAATGATCCGAAATTCTTTTTTATGTTTTTCATTTCTAATATCATGGCGGCCTCCTATCTGTAATACTGCATGGACTTTTCAATTCTCGCCATGACAAATGCTACTGCATAGTTAAATACAAAGTAAAAGACACCTGCGATAAGGAAAGGCATGAATGATGTCTCCGATGCCGATATCTGCTTTGCAAGAGAAAAAACTTCCGAATACGCCAGTGTAAAGGCAAGTGAAGTATCCTTTACAAGGGTTATTACTTCGTTGGTAATGCTTGGTAAGATTCTTTTTACTACCTGAGGAAGTATTATACGTATGAAGGTCTGTGCCTTGGTATATCCCAAAACCTCTGCCGCTTCATACTGTCCGATCGGCATGGATTCTACTCCGCCTCTGTATATTTCCGCGAAGTAACATGCATAGTTAACGATGAAGCCGATCAGTATTGCCGGAAATCTGTAGCCTCTTATGGAGATATGAAATAAATAGTAGGGTCCGAAATACCATACCAACAGCTGTAACATAAGAGGCGTTCCTCTGATTATTGAAATAAACACTTTGGTAATGCCTGATACTACTTTGTTCTTTCTTTTTTCAAGAAACATGACTACAAGACCTAAGGGCAATGAACCGATAAGTGTCAAAAAGAATATTCCCATGGTGCGGAGCATTCCGCCTGCCATGGTATTTATCATAGTCTGGAGTGACATATAAGAACCTCTCTGTCTTAACTAAACAAATCTCATAAAACGCAAAAGTCGAGCAGGAAGCCTGCCCGATTTTGCAACATATACACAAAATTTAACTTCTTACTTACCGAGGCAAAGATATGCTTCGATTTCGGGATAATTGGAGCCGATCTTTGCATAAGTTCCGTTTTCTACCAAAGCTTTGAGTGCTTCGTTCACCTTGTTGCAAAGCTCTGTATCATCTTTTCTGAAGCCGATAGCATACTGTTCACTTCCAAGTGCTTCATCAAGGAATTTGTAACCTTCTTTTCCGCTCATCAAATAATTACCGCTGGTTACGTCAATTGCAATGGCGTCAATGGCACCGGCCTGTAAATCGTTGAATGCAATGGTATAGGTTTCATATACTTCAAGAGATGCGAAGGTGTCTTTTAATTCAAGCTGTCCTTCTTCATCATTTAAAAGGTCATATGCGCTTGTGGATGTCTGAACTCCCACAACCTTACCTGTAAGATCTGCAAGGCTTTCAATCCCTGAATCTTCTTTTACCATGATCATCTGAGTGTTATCTGAATAAGCAATACTCCAAAGATAATCATCTTCGCGTCCGTTTACGGTGAAACCGGACCAGATACAGTCGCAGCTTCCTGCCTGAAGCTCCGCATCTTTAGCATCCCAGTTGAAAGGAACCGCTTCATACTGCCAGCCGTTATATTCACATACTGCCTTACAAAGCTCTACATCAAAACCACCCATGGTTCCGTCTTCTGTTACATAGGAATAAGGGGGATAATCAAGATCAAATCCGTGCTTAAACACCATGGCTTCTCCTGATTCTGTCTTAGCACTGCCTCCGCATGATGCAAAAGAAAGTGTCATGATTCCGAGTAATACTGTTGCGATTAGTTTCTTCATAGTTACCTCCATAGTGTTTAGTTAATTAGTGCTTTAATAGGGTAGCATACTAAATTGTTTTTTGCAAGTTTATTTTTAAATCAAAAAAAAGACCGCTTATTTGCGGCCTTTCAATTACTCATGCTTCTTACTCAGTATGTATTTATATATGGGATTTCCTTTGGATGAAAACTTTTCTTCATATTCCGTCATGATGTTTCCTTTCACCATTTCTGAATCCTTATGAAGATCGAAGGTTTTTTCTTTTAACATAAAGGGAGAAAACTCGATTTCATCCAGTGAAAACATGAAAAGATCATGGTTATCCGTTTTAAATTCTATCTTTCCGTCATCATTTAATACTTTCTCAAAGCGTATTAAAAACTGTCTTGAAGTTAATCTTCTTTTGGCATGTCGGTCCTTGGGCCATGGATCTGAGAAATTTAAATAGATTCCGGCTATTTCTTTTTCCCCAAATACATTCTCGATATCCTTGGCATCCATACATATGAAGTACAGATTTTCGGGAACTTTTTCTTCTTCTTCCATCTTGTCCATTTTCTGGATGGCACGAAGTAAGACACTGGAATACATTTCTATTCCGATAAAATTTCTGTCGGGATAGGCTTTGGCATTATCTATTATGAAGCGACCCTTGCCCATGCCAACTTCGATGTAAATGGGATTGCCATTTTTAAATACTTCGCTCCACTTGCCCTTCTTAGTTTCCGGATCTTTGATCGCGTATTTACTTTTTAATATGGCTTCTTCAGCGCCGGGTATGTTTCTTAATCTCATATATTCACTTCGGAAATCACTTCCCGAATCTCCTTTTTCCGAACAATAATAACATAAATTCTTAAAATATCCTAATGCTTCCGTTTTTCTTCTTTTTGTGACGGTCAAAATAGTGTACTATATACTTACATTTGGAGTTATTATGATTCACGATAAAAAGAAATTGCTGCTTAAATTAATAAATGTGGGAATGGTTTTCTCTCTTTTACTTTCGAGCCCTTCTGCGGCTTTCGCCGAGGTTTTGACTGAAAGCGAACGGGAGGTGCTTCCGGTTTCCTCAAATGCGCGGATTAACTGGCCGGAGGGTCCCATTGTCAGTGCCAAGTCAGCTCTCTTAATGGAAGCAAAGACCGGTGCAATTCTTTATGACAAAAACATTCATGACCGAATGTACCCTGCCAGCACCACTAAGCTCATGACAACTCTTCTCGCCATGGAAAAAGAAGATGTGTCCCTTGACGATCTGGTTTATTTTTCCGAAGCTTCCATAAACAGTGTTCCCAGGGATGCTTCAAATATCGGTATTGATATCGGCGAAGCCCTTACTTTTGAAGAATGTCTCTATGCTGTACTGGTGGCATCTGCCAACGAGGTTTCAAACGGGCTCGCGGAATTTGTGGCAGGTGATGTTGATTCTTTTGTACGTCTTATGAACGATAAGGCAAAAGAACTTGGCTGCGAGGATACTCACTTTAATAATCCTCACGGATACACAGATCCAAACCATTACACCAGTGCCTATGACCTTGCTCTTATCTCGAGAAAGTTTTCGGAAAATGAGCTTCTTTCAAAGATATCCCGGACACCAAATTATCATTTCGTTCCGACGGATACTCAGCCTGATGATTTTACCGTTGGCTCGACCAATTTTTTCATGAAGGGCTATTATTATTGCGACGGGCTCATTTCCTCAAAGACCGGTTTTACCGATGAATCGGGTCAGGTTCTTGTGACTTGTGCGGAAAGAAACGGTATGCGGCTTATTGCCGTAGTCATGATGGAGGATACGCCAAAGCAATACGTAGATACTCTGGAATTGTTAAAATACGGTTTTGATAATTTCGATCTTGTAAATGTTTCCGATGTTGAGAAAAAATATACCGTAACGGATGATAATTTCTTTCATTCCAATTACGATATACTCGGAAGTTCTAAAGGCTTTATATTCCTTGATTCTTCCGCTAAAGTCGTAGTTCCGAAAACTACCAATTTTGAAAATCTCACATCGACTCTTAACTACAACAATTCGGATGACAACCGGTTTGCCACCATTACTTATGATTACAAAGGCGTATACCTTGGTTCGGCTGATCTTCTCATGAATGAGAATACCGATTCTTCTCTCGTATTTACCGAGGACTTGCCGGAAAACACGGTTGAAGGAGATAATACTCTGATCATCTACATTGATCGGATCATGTATGGGGCCCTGGCACTTGTTTTAGTTGTTATTCTTTTTGCTCTGATACGAAGATTTATAAAGGTTAATCATATATTAGAGCGCCGTAAGGCGCGGTCACGCTGGAAAAAAAGAAGGCGTTTTCGCTAAATAAAAAGTCGGTACTTTTCAGTACCGACTTTTCTTTATGTCTATTCTTCAGTCTCTTCTGATTCTTCTTCGGTTTCTTCCAATTCGTTTTCACCATCCGAAACCTTAGCTCTTACCTTGGCAATCTTTGCAATCTTGATTCCCTCAGGCAGATCAAAAAGCTTAACTCCGGATGTTGTTCTTCCGATATCCCGTAAATCTGACATCGGAATCTGAATTATCTGTCCCGCATCAGTGATCATCATGATCTCATGGTCTTCATTAACTGCCTTGACACCCACCAAAACTCCGGTTTTATCGGTTATCTTATAGCACTTAACACCCTTACCACCACGGTACTGAACCTTGAATTCGCTTATGGGGGTTTTCTTACCCATACCTTTTTCGGAAACAACAAGAAGTGCTGCGCCCTGGTGATCTAACTGCATGCCTACAATTTCATCACCGTCTGCCACGTTCATACCGATTACACCCATTGATGTTCTTCCTGTTGCTCTTACATCGGTTTCCTTGAAGCTTATACACATGCCTTCTTTTGTTACAAGGAAGATTATGGAATCTTTATCGGTAGTCTTAACTTCGATAAGTTCATCATCTTCTCTTATATTGATGGCAGCAAGTCCGTTCTTTCTGATATTTGCAAATTCCATTACGGAAGTTTTCTTAACAATTCCCTTCTTTGTTACCATAAAGAGGTTCTTGCCTTCCGAATATTCCATAACAGGAATGATTGCATTTACCTTTTCACCGGGATTTAACTGTAAGAGGTTGATAATTGCCGTACCTCTCGCATTTCTTCCGGCTTCGGGAATTTCATAAGCTTTCAGTCTGTACACACGACCGAAATTGGTAAAGAACATTATGTACTGATGCGTTGAAAGCATAAGAAGATCTTCAATGTAATCATCTTCTATTGTGGTCATTCCCTTGATTCCCTTACCGCCACGATGCTGTGACTTAAAGTTATCCATGGTCATTCGCTTGATATAACCTAAATTGGTCATTGCGATAACCACATTTTCGTTGGGAATAAGATCTTCATTGGTAATATCGGAGTCGTCAATTCCAATGACACTTCTTCTGTCATCGCCGTATTTGTCGGCAATGACCGTGATTTCTTCTTTGATCACTCCAAGTAATAATTTTTCGTCAGCCAAAATTGCTTTTAATCTTGCAATTAACTTAACCAGTTCTTCATGTTCATTAACAAGCTTTTCACGTTCCAGACCTGTGAGAGCTTTAAGTCTCATGTCCACAATCGCCTGTGCCTGAACATCCGTAAATCCGAATCTTTCAATTAAGTTATCTTTTGCAGCCTGTGTATTTGCGCTGTTTCGGATTATATTTATTACTTCATCAATATTATCTAAAGCAATAAGTAATCCCTGTAAAATATGATCTCTTTCTTCTGCCTTGTTTAAATCATATTTTGTTCTTCTTGTAACAACTTCTTCCTGATGCTTTAAGTAATACTTAAGCATTTCAAGTAAGGTCATAACCTTGGGTTCGTTGTTTACAAGCGCAAGCATTATGATACCGAAGGTATCCTGTAACTGTGTATGCTTGTAGAGTTTATTCAAAAGAATGTTGGGATTTACATCTTTTCTTAATTCGATCACGACTCTCATACCTTCACGGGATGATTCATCGCGTAAATCCGTGATTCCTTCAAGCTTCTTTTCTTTTACTAGCTCGGCTATCTTTTCTATAAGTCTTGCTTTATTTACAAGATAGGGAAGTTCTGTAACAATAATACGGTTCTTGCCGTTAGGCATGGTCTCGATATTTGTTACAGCTCTTACTACTACACGTCCGCGTCCGGTTCTGTATGCTTCTTCAGCGCCTCTTGTACCGAGGATCATGGCACCGGTAGGGAAGTCGGGAGCTTTTACGATATCAAGGATCTCCTCAATATCTGTTTCTCTGTCCTCTTCAACTTTATTATCAATAAGCTTAACTACCGCTTTTGTGATCTCACGTAAATTATGGGGCGGAATATTGGTAGCCATACCTACCGCAATACCGGTTGTACCGTTTACAAGTAAGTTGGGATAACGGCTGGGAAGAACTACAGGTTCTTTTTCGGTTTCATCGAAGTTAGGTACAAAATCTACGGTATCTTTGTTGATATCAGCCAACAATTCCATGGATATTTTTGAAAGGCGGGCTTCGGTATATCGCATTGCAGCTGCGCCGTCTCCATCCACAGAACCAAAGTTTCCGTGACCGTCAACCAGTGGATAACGCATGGACCAATCCTGAGCCATGTTGACAAGTGCTCCGTAAATTGAGCTGTCACCGTGGGGATGATATTTACCCATTGTATCACCGACGATACGGGCACTCTTACGATGAGGCTTGTCGGGTCCGTTGTTTAATTCGATCATGGAATAAAGAACACGTCTCTGTACCGGCTTTAAACCATCTCTTACATCGGGCAGTGCACGTGAAGCAATAACGCTCATGGCATAGTCGATATAAGAATTTTCCATTGTTTTCTTTAAATCAACTTCTTTTATCTTGTCGATTTCAGGAACATTATCAAAGATTTGATCGTCCATTTTTTCTCCTCAAATTGCAATTAAATATCAAGATTTGTAACAAATTTAGCATTGGCTTCGATGAAATCACGTCTGGGTTCAACCTTATCACCCATAAGAGTTGTAAAGGTCAGATCAAGTTCCGACTGACTTTCTTCGTCCATGTTTACTCTAAGAAGTATTCTGTGCTCAGGATCCATGGTTGTTTCCCATAACTGGTCTGCATCCATTTCACCAAGACCTTTGTATCGCTGTATCTTATTGTTCTGATCACGTCCCACTTCCGTAAGAATCTGATTTAATTGTTCATCGGAGTATGCGTACCAGACCTTTTTGTTCTTTTCAAGCTTGTAAAGAGGAGGCTGCGCAAGATATACATGTCCTTCTTTTATAAGTCCCGGCATAAATCTATATAGGAATGTAAGAAGGAGTGTTGCAATATGAGCACCGTCGACATCGGCATCGGTCATCAATATTATCTTGTGATATCTTAATTTGCTGATATCAAAATCATCATGAATACCGGTACCGAAAGCAGTGATCATAGCTTTGATTTCCGCATTTGCATAGATCTTATCCATGCGGGCTTTTTCTACATTTAAGATTTTACCTCTTAAAGGTAAGATAGCCTGAGTTGCTCTGTTTCTCGCTGTTTTTGCAGATCCTCCCGCGGAATCACCTTCGACTATATAGATTTCACAGTTTTCGGGATTCTTATCGGAGCAATCCGCAAGTTTACCCGGCAGAGATCCTACATCAAGAGCTGTTTTTCTTCTTGTTAAGTCTCTTGCCTTTCTTGCAGCTTCTCTTGCTCTTTGTGCAAGTATTGACTTATCGCAGATAAGCTTTGCAGTTGTGGGATTCTGTTCAAGATATATCTCAAGCTTTTCACTTAAAATAGAATCTACCGCACCTCTTGCTTCACTGTTACCAAGCTTCTGCTTTGTCTGACCTTCAAACTGAGGATCCGAAATCTTTACACTGATGATAGCTGTAAGACCTTCTCTTATATCCTCACCGGATAAATTCTGTTCATTATCCTTTAAAAGCTTATTTAAACGTGCATAATCATTAAAGGTTTTAGTTATGGAATTTCTAAAGCCCTGTAAATGTGTACCGCCTTCAGGTGTACTTATATTATTTACAAAAGAAAATACACTTTCGTTATATGAGTCGTTATGCTGGAAAGCTACTTCTACATATACGCCGTTCTTTTCACCTTCAAAATAAAGAACGTCATTATAAAGAGCTGTTTTACTCTTGTTAAGATAGCTTACATATTCTTTGATTCCGCCTTCATAGTGGAATTCAACGTATTTCTTTTCTTTTTTCTCTTCTTTGCTTTCTTCAGGCTTGTCCTTATTGACAATTTTTTCTAACTCTTCGGCGCTGTCCTCTTTACCCATAAGGGCTTCTTTTGCTTCCTCGATCATACTGTCGGTAACGATCGATTTTGCATGTTCTGTTGTTCTGTCATCAAGTAATGTAATCTTAAGTCCCTTGGTAAGGAATGCCATTTCACGTAATCTTTGCTTGATAATCTCAAAATCAAAGATCGTAGTTTCGGTAAATATCAATTTATCAGGTAAAAAAGTAACCTGAGTACCTGTTTCTTCAGGATCACATGTTCCGATTTCTTTAAGAGCGTAGCAGGATTTACCTCTTTCATATCTCTGTTTGTAAACCTTACCGCCCTGACGGATTTCAACTTCAAGCCATTCTGAAAGAGCATTTACTACAGATGCTCCAACACCATGTAAACCACCGGATACTTTGTATCCGCCACCGCCGAATTTACCGCCGGCATGAAGAATGGTAAATACTACTTCAACTGCAGGAATACCTGCTTTTTTATTGATACCTGTAGGAATACCTCTACCGTTGTCTCTTACAGTTACTGAATTATCATCATTGATTATTACATTGATTTCCGTACAGAAGCCTGCAAGAGCTTCGTCTACCGAATTATCCACAATTTCGTAAACAAGATGGTGTAAACCGCGACTTGCTGTTGTACCGATATACATACCGGGACGTTTTCTTACAGCTTCAAGTCCTTCCAAAATCTGGATTTGATCTGCTCCGTATTCTACATTTGGCTTTCTATCCATAATTCCTCCAATTTTTAATCGGAAATTGTTCCATTTGTAACTTTAATTACTTTGTTTATTTCAAAATTGTTATTAACAAAATCATCGAGACCGGTACAGGTAATTATTGTCTGAATATCTCCTATGGTGCTTAAAAGATAATTCTGCCTGTTACTGTCAAGCTCAGATAATACATCATCAAGAAGCAATACCGGAACATGTCCCGTTCTTCTTTTTACAATCTCTATTTCCGAAAGTTTCAAAGAAAGAGCAGCTGTTCTTTGCTGACCCTGTGACCCGTATTTTCTGATATCTATTCCATTTACAACAAAAGAAAAATCATCTCTGTGAGGTCCTACTCCGGTTACTTTATATCTGATATCCTTGTTTCTGTTTTGAGATAATTTTTTTTCAAAATCTTCAGGTAAAACATCAGGTTCATAGCTTATTACAAGTTCTTCTTTACCATTTGTAAGCTTTGAATGAACTTCTTTTATGATGTTATTTAATTCTTCTATGAATTTGGCACGCTTTTTTATTACCTCGGATCCATATGATACAAGCTGTAAATCCCATATATTAAGGGTTTCCAATAATTCTTTATTATCATATGAATCTTTTATAAGCTTATTTCTCTGATCAACAATTTTGTTATATTTTGAAAGATTATGAAGATATATTGAGTCCAACTGGCATAATTCCATATCAATAAATCTTCTTCTTTCCGACGGGCCGTTCTTTATAATGGATAAATCTTCAGGCGAAAACAAAACAACATTTAAAATTCCAAGTAATTCAGTTGCTTTTTTAATTTTACTTCCGTTTATCGCAACTACTTTTGCTTTATCTTTTCTAAGTAAAATATCAATTTTGTATTCATCGTTACTTTTATCAAGATAAAGTGTTATATGTGCTTCGGGCTTATTAAAATTAATTATTTCTTTATCCTTGGATCCTCTGTGAGATTTTGTTGTTGCACATAAAAACACAGCTTCAAGGATATTTGTTTTTCCCTGGGCATTGTCACCGAAAAGTATATTTGTTTCTTTATCAAAATAAACGGTTTCATTATCATAATTTCTATATCCGTCTAATTGAATTGATTTTATAAACATACATTTCCTATCTATTTAACTATTTTAATTTCGTTTCCTTCAAAAGAAACAATATCTCCGTCGTATAATTTACGACCTCTTCTTGTTTCAACTTCGCCGTTTACTTTTACTTCGCCATCCTGAATCATATATTTGGCATCAACGCCGTTTTCTGCAAAACCTGCTGCTTTCAAAGCCTGGCCAAGTTTTATAAAATCTTCTCTTAAATTGATAACTTCCATTTTTATTCCTTTATAAAGTTTACAGGAAGGATGAAATAGATGAAACTATCATCATTGTCTCTAATTACACAGGGACTCTTTGCATTGATCATGTATAAATCTATTTCTTCTTCATCAAGTACTTTTAATACATCAAGATAAAATTTAGGTCTGAAGGCAATAGCAATATCTTTTCCTGTTTTAACCGTTTCTATATCTTCCTTCATTTCACCATACATTGTCTTTATTGAAATATTTAAATTATTATCTTTTACATCAAAAACAATAGGCTTATTTTCGCCTTCTCTTAACATTAATGTTCCACGATCTATACTTTCATATAAATATTTTTTATTTACATGAATTTTTGTTTCATAATCATGATTAAGCATCTGTTCATAGTTAAAGTACTGGCCTTCAACAAGTCTTGAAACAACCTTTGTATTATCAATTTCAAAAAGAACATGATTCTTTTCAAAATAGATAATTACGTCTTTATTATTATCACCGGTTAAAATCCTGCTTATTTCATTAAGTGTTTTTCCGGGAATGATCATTTTATTGTTAGGATAACTGTTTTTTAAATTAACTTTTCTGTATCCTATTCTGTATCCGTCAAGAGCAACAACCTTTAATACATCATCTTTAATTTCAAATAATTCAGAGCTCATCATATGATTAGCATTATTTTCTGCTATACAAAAGATTGTCTTTCTTATTGTTTCTCTTAATGTGTAATCAGAAAGTAAAATACTGTTGGTCTTGTTTATAACAGGTAATTTGGTAAAGTCATCTCCATCTTTACCTATAAGATTAAATAAAGCTTTTTCACATTTAATATTAGTTACGTAATTTGAAGCTACTTCAATAGTTACTTCATTATCAGGAAGCTTCTTTACTATTTCAGAAAAGAATTTAGCATCTAATGCAACTGTTCCTTCTTCAATAATATTTCCTTCAATGATTGTTTCTATACCAAGATCACCGTCATTGGCAGTAAGCTTTATAACTCCTTTTTCAGCTGTTATAAGAATACATTGTAAAATTGACATTGTTGTTTTAGAAGGTACTGCCTTTGATACAATGTTAACTCCATTTGATAAAGTATTTTTTGAACAGGTAATTTTCATGTGGATATCTCCCTTCACTTAAAAAATACGCTTTATTATATATATATTATTTTTATTTTTAGTAGTATTAGTAATAGAGGATGTGGATTAGTGGAAAAGCCCTTTTTTCCTTGTAAAATAAAGGTTTCTTTTTTAATAATCACATGTTAATTAGTTGTTAATTTGATGTGGATTATTTAAGACTTTTACACAGGCTTAAATTTTTTAAATTTTTAAATTTACGTTTCCACAGCCTTTCAACAGGCAATGTTAATAATTATGGGGATAACTTACTTCTTATAATATCTATCTTTTGAGCAAGTTCTTCATTATCAACTTTCTTTTGCTTAATGCTTTCAATTCCATGCATTATAGTTGTATGATCTTTTTTTCCTAAAAATGAACCAATCTCATTTAATGATAAATCAGTCATTTCTCGGCAAAGATACATAGCTATCTGTCTTGGAAGATTTACTTCACTTGTTCTCTTTTTAGATAATAATTCTTCTGCTTTAATGCCAAAATGTTCTGCAACTACTTCTATTATATATTGAGGATTTATTTCTTTTTGTTTATCCGGATATATAACATCTCTTAAAGCTTCCTCAGCAGATTGAAGTGTTAATTCAACATTGTTCAATTTTGCATAAGCAATTATTTTATTAAAAGCACCTTCTAATTCTCTTATATTTGAAACAATATTGGTTGCAATATATTCAATTATCTTAGGGTCTATATTTTTATCACAGCTTTCGGCATTCTTCATAAGAATAGCCATTCTTGTTTCATAATCCGGAGGCTGTATATCAGTAATAAGTCCCCATTCAAATCTTGATCTGAATCTTTCTTCCAGGGTTTCCATCTTTTTTGGAGGTTTATCGGAAGATAAAACAATCTGTTTACCGGAAGAATGAAGTGCATTGAATGTATGGAAAAACTCTTCCTGAGTTGTATCCTTTCCTATTATAAATTGCACATCATCGACCATTAATACATCAACGGTCCTGTATTTTTCTCTAAGCTTTATAATAGAAGAAGCATTACCGCTTCTTACAGATTCAATTACTTCATTGGTAAATTGTTCACTTGAAACATAAAGAACTTTTTTATTAGGATGCTGTTCTAAAATAAAATGTCCTATTGCATGCATTAAATGAGTCTTACCAAGTCCGGCTCCTCCATAAATAAAGAGAGGATTATAAACAGTTCCGGGACTTTCTGCAACAGCCAAAGAAGCGGCATGTGCCATCTGGTTATTTCCACCGACTACAAAGGTATCAAATTTATATTTAGGATTTAAATTTGCATTTAAAGAATTAATGTTATAGACGTTATTGTTAACATTAGAAATAGGATCACTTGCTTCAACATCTTTTTCCAATTTAAATACGATGTCGTAGTCGTGATTCATCATTTCAGAAATTGTTACTTTAAAACAGTCTTTATACTTATTACTTATATATGTAAGAGAACCGCTTTTATCTGAAGGTATAAGAATAGTAACGGTATCATCTTTTACATCATGAAATTTTAAAGGTGCAATCCATGTGGAAAAAGAAACGGAAGTTAATTCATATTCTTTACATATTGCATCCTTAATCTGCTCCCATTTTTCTCCAATTTCGGACATCTTTAAATAACCTCACTCTCAAAATTACATCAATTCTATCTTAACCTAAAGAAGGGTAAAATTCAAACATTATTTATCCACAATATCCACATTGAATTATCCACAATTCGTGGATAAAATTGTGGATAAAGTGTATAAATAGCGAGTTATCCACATTATGTGGATAATATAAAAGCTATATTTAGTGTAAAAAAAGCCTTAATATACCTTATATTGGTGATAAAAAATTAATTTATTAAATTATGTTCTTTTTCTTGACGAAAAAAAGGGTTTCTAATATAATTTTATTGCTATTTTCCAAAGAAAATATAGTTTACCTTGATTTATATATATTAAGGTTTTTAAGATAGGAGGTGTTTGTTCCATGAAGATGACATTTCAGCCTAAGAAAAGATCACATTCTAAGGTTCACGGATTTAGAGCTCGTATGAGTACTCCCGGCGGAAGAAAGGTATTAGCTTCCAGAAGAGCAAAGGGAAGAAAGAAATTATCAGCTTAGGCCGCAATTTTGTGGCCTTTTTTACTTTAGGTATTTTTACTTATTATAATTATGAAATTTTCGGATTCTTTAAAAAGTAATTTGGATTTTAAAAATGTATATAGCAAAGGCAAGTCTTATGCCAACAGATTACTTGTTATGTACGTATTGGAAAATGGCACAGAGTTTAACAGAATCGGAATATCGGTAAGTAAAAAGGTCGGAAACTCTGTAGTTAGACATCATTTAACACGTTTAGTACGTGAAAGTTATCGATTACATGAGGCTGTGTTTAATAGTGGTTTAGACATCGTAATCGTCGCAAGGGTTTCAGGTAAAGATGCTTCTTATAAAGATATAGAAAGCGCTTTATTACACTTGGGAAAGCTTCATCGTATCATCAATAATTGATTACTATGAAAAAGATTTTAATTTGCCTTATTAAATTATACAGAAAATATATATCACCTATGAAAAGCACTAAGTGCCCTTATATTCCTACCTGTTCTCAGTACGGTATGGAAGCAATTGAAAAATATGGGGCGCTTAAAGGTGGTGCATTGGCTGCATGGCGTGTATTACGTTGCAATCCTTTTTCAAAAGGCGGATATGATCCTGTTCCTTAAGGCTCTTTTCATATAGTAAGACAGGAGGTTTAATTGGGAATCGCAATACTTACTCAAGATAACGGTCTTATATTGGGGAATATAGCAAAGTATATTTTAGGACCGATTCTTAACGGAATTTTTATTTTTCTTGATAAATTACCCTGGAATAATTCAGCTAACATCGGTGTAGCGATTATTCTTTTTACAATTGTTATTTATCTCTTAATGTTGCCGCTTACCATTAAGCAGCAGAAATTCTCAAAGCTTCAGGCTAAAATGAATCCCGAGATTCAGGCGATTCAGGAGAGATACAAAGGTAAAAAAGATCAGGATTCACAGCTTGCAATGAATCAGGAGATTCAGGCTGTTTACTCTAAATATGGAGTATCTCCTACAGGAAGTTGCTTACAGCTTCTTATCCAGATGCCTATTCTTTTTGCCCTGTATCGTGTTATTTACTCTATTCCTGCATATGTTCCTTTAGTAAAGAATGCATATAAAGGTCTTGTAGATGCACTTATTACCAAGCCTGATTCAGTTGAATTCATGCAGACTCTTTCTTCTGCCAAGAATTTCGCCAATCAGTTTAGTTCAGATAAGTTCGTAGAAGGTTCTGAGTATTTATCAAATACCTTCATTGATGTTCTTAACAGAGCTTCAAGTGCTGACTGGGCAAATATTTCAGCAACTTATCCCGATTTATCCGAAACAGTAGCAAAGACCATGTCAACTCTTGGTTCTTATAATAACTTTCTTGGTATTAACATCGGTTATTCTCCCAAGGATTTGATTGTAAATGCGTGGTCAGGTACTGATAAAGATTTTTATGTTATTTTAATTGCAATACTTATTCCTGTACTTTCTGCAGTAACTCAGTGGTTAAATGTTAAGTTTACTCCTCAGGCTGCAAGTTCAAATTCCGGTAATTCACAAGCTGATCAGATGCAGGCATCTCTTAAGATGATGAACGTATTTATGCCTATTTTCTCAGCATTTATCTGTTTCAGTTTCCCTGCCGGTGTTGGTCTTTACTGGATTGCAGGTTCTGTAGTTCGTTCCGTTCAGCAGGTTCTTATTAATAAGCATGTTGATAAGATGGACCTTGATGCTGAAATTAAAAAGAATATTGAAAAGCGTAATGCAAAGCTTAGAAGAGCAGGAATCGATCCTGACAAGGTAGCCAATAATGCAGTCAGATCTACCAAGTCAATTGCAGCTAAAGCTTCTTCTTATACAAATAAAGAAGCATATGTTGACAACAGTAAAGATTCAGCTCCAAAGAATACCAATTATAAGCCCGGTTCTATTGCAGCTAAGGCCAATATGGTAAAAGATTTTAATGAGAGAAACAATAAATAGGGAGGCATAATATGGATTTTAAAGAATTTTCAGCTAAGACAGTTGATGATTGTATTACCGATGCATGTCAGTTCTTTTCAGTTACGAGTGATAAATTAGAGTACGAAGTTGTTGAGGAAGGTTCCTCAGGATTTTTGGGAATCGGTTCTAAGAATGCGGTTATTAAGGCAAAGGTTAAAGGTTCTGTTGAAGACAGAGTTAAAGGTTTCCTTGCTGATGTATTTGCAGCAATGAATATTGAAGCTACCTCAAAGATTAAATATGATGCTGATAACAAGAACATGGATATCGAAATTCTTGGCGATGACATGGGATTACTTATCGGTAAGAGAGGTCAGACACTTGATTCTCTTCAGTATCTTGTTTCTCTTGTTGTTAACAAAGAATCAGGAGATTATATAAGAGTTAAGCTTGATACAGAGAATTATCGTGAGAGACGTAAAGATACTCTTGAAAATCTTGCAAAGAACATGGCATTTAAGGTAAAAAGAACAAAGAGACCTGTTTCTTTGGAACCTATGAATCCTTATGAAAGACGTGTTATTCATTCAGCACTTCAGTCTGACAAATTTGTAATTACACATAGCGAAGGCGAAGAGCCGTACAGACATGTTGTTGTATCTTTAAAGAAATAATTCATCTTGTCCCGGGCTTTTGTCCCGGGACTTTTTTATAATAATTATGAGTGAGACAATTGCAGCTATTTCCACTGCTTTAAGTGAAGGTGGAATTGGTATTATCCGTGTTTCCGGACCGGATGCCATTGAAATCGTGAATAAAATATATAGAAACAAAGACGGTGCTTACAGTCTTTCTTCCTATAAAACCCACACAATTCATTATGGGTTTATTTATGATGGAGATAAACTTCTTGATGAAGTAATGGTTTCAGTCATGAAGGCTCCTAATACTTTTACCAGAGAAGACATGGTGGAAATCAATTGCCACGGTGGAGTTTTGGTATGTAAAAATATTTTAAATCTTTGCTTAAAGACAGGTGCTGTTCTTGCCGAGCCCGGTGAGTTTACAAAGCGTGCTTTTTTAAACGGAAGAATAGATTTGTCAAAAGCCGAAGCTGTTATGGATTTAATATCTTCGAAAAGCAATATGTCCTTAAATAATTCTTTGAATCATTTATCAGGACGCCTTTTTGAAAAGATTAAATCAATAAGAGAATCTATTTTATACGAAATTGCTTTTATCGAATCAGCATTGGATGATCCTGAACATATAAGTTTAGATGGCTTTACTGATTCATTGAGAAAGAAGTTAGATGTGCTACTTTCTGATCTTAGTAAGCTTTATGATTCTTTTTCCACCGGTAAATTATTAAAAGAAGGTATTAATACCTGTATTGTGGGTAAACCCAATGTAGGAAAATCTTCTTTACTTAATTTTTTATCGGGTTATGAGCGCGCAATAGTTACTGATATTGCGGGTACTACAAGAGATACCATAGAAGAAAGAGTTATATTAAAGGATATTTCACTTAATCTTATTGATACAGCCGGAATTCATGATTCTTCAGATACAGTTGAAAATATAGGTGTGGAACGTGCAAAGAAATATGCTAAAGGCGCGGATCTCATTTTATTTTTAATGGATGCTACCGAAAAATTATCGAATGATGATCTTGCCATCATTGATTTTATTAAAGATAAGAAGGTTATTGCTCTTATTAATAAAATAGATGCCGGAAAAGAAATTGGTTCGTCAGAAGTTAAAAAGCTTTTTTCCAAGGAATCAAAAGTTCTTGAAATATCTGTTAAAAGCGGAGACGGTATTTGTGATCTTGAATCTGTTATTGAAGAAATGTTTATACATGGTGAGATCTCAGTTAATGATGATTTATATATTACCAACCTTCGTCAGGCTGATTTGATTAAAAAATCCATGGATAGTTTATCGCATGTTGTTGAGAGTCTTGATTTGGGACTTCCTGAAGATTTTTATTCAATTGATTTAATGAGTGCCTATGCAACTCTTGGAAAAATAATAGGTGAAGATATTGATGATGATTTGGTAGAAGAAATCTTCTCCAAATTCTGTATGGGAAAATAATATGTTAGAAAATCCTAATTTGTGTAAAGAATATGTTGATGTATGTGTAATAGGTGCCGGTCATGCCGGATGTGAAGCAGCTCTCGCTTCTGCACGTCTTGGTCTTCAGACTGTTATTTTTACTGTATCAATTGACAGTATTGCGCTGATGCCATGTAATCCCAATATCGGAGGTTCTTCCAAGGGTCATCTTGTCCGTGAAATAGATGCTCTCGGCGGAGAAATGGGAAAGAATATTGATAAGACTTTTATCCAGTCTAAGATGTTAAATGTATCTAAGGGACCTGCTGTTCACTCACTTAGAGCTCAGGCAGATAAGTCCGAGTACTCAAGATCCATGAGAAGAGTTCTTGAGAACCAGGATCATTTAACTATTAAGCAAGCTGAGATCATTGAGCTTTTAATAGAGAATGGTGAGATAAAGGGCGTTGTAACTTATACGGGAACTACATATTATTGTAAGGCCTGTGTAATTGCTACCGGTACATATTTAAAAGCCAGATGTCTTTGCGGTGAGACCATTACTTATACCGGACCTTCAGGTCTTCAGGCTGCCAACAGTTTATCAAAATCATTAATTGATAATGGTGTTAAGCTTCGAAGATTTAAAACAGGAACTCCTGCAAGAATGGATAGACGAAGCATTGATTTTTCCAAGATGGAAGAGCAATTCGGTGATGAAAGGATTGAACCTTTTTCTTTTTCAACCGATCCTGATTCTATTCAAAAAGAACAGATTTCCTGTTATCTAACATATACTAATGAAGAGACACATAAGATAATAAGAGAGAATCTTTCAAGATCTCCAATTTATGCAGGTATTATTGAAGGTGTAGGTCCCAGATATTGTCCTTCTATTGAAGATAAGGTTGTTAAATTTGCGGATAAAGAAAGGCATCAGGTTTTTATTGAGCCTGAAGGTTTATATACCAATGAAATGTATGTCGGAGGTATGTCATCTTCACTTCCCGAAGATGTACAGCTTAAAATGTACAGAACCGTGCCCGGCCTTGAAAACTGTAAGATAGTCAGAAATGCTTATGCGATCGAATATGATTGTCTTGAACCTAATCAGTTATTACCTTCGCTTGAATTAAAAGAACTTTCAGGCGTATTTTGCGCAGGTCAGTTTAATGGAAGCAGCGGATACGAAGAAGCTGCAGCTCAGGGTCTTATAGCCGGGATCAATGCCGCAAGAAAAGTTCTTAATAAAGAACCTTTGGTACTCGATCGTTCCGAAGCCTATATTGGTGTGTTGATCGATGACCTTGTTACAAAGGATAACAGAGAACCCTATCGTATGATGACTTCTCGTGCAGAATACAGATTGCTTTTAAGACAGGATAATGCCGATTTGCGTCTTCGCAAATTTGGTTATGAAGTTGGTCTTGTATCTAAGGAAGAATATGATAAAGTTCTTTTAAAAGAAAAACTTATAGATGAAGAAGTAAAAAGACTTAAAGAAGTTATTGTGGGTGCATCAAAAAATATTCAGGATTTTTTGACACGACATGAGAGTTCTTTATTACGTACCGGAACAAGTTTGGCAGATTTACTATGTCGTCCCGAACTTGACTACGAAAAATTGGCTGAAATAGATGTTAACAGACCGAGCCTTTCTTCCGATATCATTAATCAGGTGTCCATTCAGGTTAAATATGAAGGATACATAGAAAGGCAAAAAATACAGGTAGAACAATTTAAGAAGATGGAAAGAAAATTGATTCCTGCTGACATTGATTATGATGATGTCAAGAGTTTACGTTTGGAAGCTCGGCAGAAGCTTAAAGCCTTTAAGCCTTTATCAATCGGTCAGGCATCCAGAATTTCCGGGGTTACACCTGCTGATGTTTCGGTGCTGTTAGTTTATATCGAACAATTACATCATAGGAATTAAGAAGTGAGCGAATCAAGAGAAAAAGAATTGTTTGAAACCATCAAAAAGCTTAATATTGAACTTAATGAGCGACAGGTGTGTCAGTTTTTAGATTATTACGATCTTTTGGTTTCCTGGAATGAAAAGATGAATCTGACTGCTGTTACTTCTTTTTCTGATGTTTGTATAAAACATTTTGCTGACAGTTTAAGCTTGATAAAGCTGTTTGATTCTTTTGACGACTTTACTAATTTCTTTTCAGATAAAACTTTAATTGATGTCGGTACCGGCGCAGGTTTCCCCGGGATTCCTTTAAAAATATTAGTACCGACCTGTAAGATTACTTTAATGGATTCTCTAGATAAGAGGATCAGGTTTCTTAATGAAGTAATCCTTAGTCTCAAACTTGAGGGTATTGAGACTGTTCATGGCAGAGTCGAAGATTTTGCTCATGATAAAAACATGCGTGAGAGTTTTGATGTTTCTGTTGCAAGAGCTGTAGCAGCTCTTCCGGTTCTTTCAGAGTATTGCTTGCCTTTTGTTAAAGTAGGCGGAATTTTTATTGCAATGAAATCAGAGAAGGCAAGTGAAGAGTTAGCCATGTCTAACCATGCATTAAGTACCTTAGGAGGTCTTTTAAAGAAAGAGGTATCCTTTACACTGGGTGATTCTTCTTTAAACAGAACGCTTCTTCTTTTTGAAAAAGAAAAAGAAACTCCAAAGGCTTACCCTCGTAAGGCAGGAACTCCTTCCAAAAAGCCTTTATGATCTTACAAACATTTGGAGGAAATTAATGACAGACAATCGTGCCAACGACATTATATTGGAACTTAAGAAGAATTTTTACGATGATAAGCAGCTGATACAGAATCGTATAGCTGAGATTGAATCACAGATTACTGAAGACAAAGAATATATAGATTCATTATCCAGTAAGGATGATACTGACTATAATATGTTTTCACCAAGAAGTGCTTCTAAGATATATAAAGATCAGATTTTTGAAAAGAAAGCTCATATAGAAGAGCTTGAAGAAGAGATTAAACAGTATTATAAGAAATTAAGTGATATTACAAAGAGACTGGATTCCATTACTTTGCTTCAGTCGGATTCTTTAGAAGATAAAGCTCCTTCCGAAGAGAAAAGTGAAAGTGTTTCTTTTGCAGAAAATAAAATTAATCACGACACCACCTGTTTAACATTTCAGGAAAGAGACAGACAGAGAATTGCAGCCGATCTTCATGATGGCGTATTACAGAACTTAACTCTTGTAATGCATAATCTGGATTTAGCCATAAAGTTTATGGATTACGATTCCGTCAGAGCGAAGCTTGAGATGGAAACAAACAGAAAGCTTGTCAAGGAAACCATAGATGAAATTAGGTCCACAATATTCGACCTTCGTCCAATGCAGTTTGATGACTTCGGATTTGAGAAATCTCTTGAAAATCAGATTGAACATTATAGTTCCAGAACTGATATGGCAATCAATTATCATATTGATAATATTGAACATGTAAGTCATGTCCTGCAGCTTACGGTTTTCCGTATCTGCCAGGAGTTAATCATAAATGCAATCAAGCATTCCCAGGGACAGAATCTTTCTGTTTCTGTATATTCAGGATCTCAGAATATTATTATTGAAGTTGTTGATGATGGAATTGGCTTAACAGATTCATCATTTAATAAAGAAAATCATTACGGTTTGCAGATTGTAAAAGAAAGAGTTGCTATTGTAAATGGTTCCATTTCTTTTCCTCAAACCGATAAAGGTACAAAGGTTATAATAGATATTCCACTTAAGGATGGTAATGATTAATGAAGATCAAAGTATTACTTGCAGATGATCATAAAATGCTTCGTGAGGGTATTAAACAGCTTTTGGAATTTGATGATTTAATTGCTGTTACAAATCAGGCTTCATCAGGTAAAGAGGTTAAAGATTTTCTTTCCGGTGAACATTTTGACGTTGTTGTATTAGATATTAATCTTCCGGATGGTTCCGGAATTGAGTTGATTCCTTATATTAAGGATAACTATCCGGATACAAAGATTTTGATGCTGACAGTTCATAACGAAGTTGACTATCTTATGAAGGCTATGGAAGCAGGTGCTAACGGATATATCCTTAAGGATTCAAGTTCCGATGATCTTATAGATGCTATTAAAGAAGTTGCCGGGGGAGAAAGATATATTGAACGTTCCATGGTAACTGCTCTTAATTCTCGTTTACTCCAGAGACATAACAATGAATTGAAAGCAAAGCGTCTTACAAAAAGAGAAAGTCAGATACTTACTTCGATTGCAGAAGGTAAAAGCAATAAAGATATTGCTGAGTTCTATGATATCAGTGAGCGAACTGTAAAGAATCATATTACTAATATTTTTGATAAGATAGGCGTTACAGATCGTACTCAGGCTGCTGTTTTCGCAATTCGTAATGATTTAGTACATCTTTAATGTGTTTCACGTGAAACATTTAGTACTTTAGGGCAACGGAACCACAAAATATGTTTCACGTGAAACATTTTACCCCCTAAATGTAGTCAAAAATCGTGAAACATTATACTAATCAAGGGCCGTGAAACATTATTATTGTAGATAATAGGTGTTTCACGTGCTATAATCATACATAAGCACGCCGGTAAGCGAGCGTAAATATAGAGAATGAAAAGGAATTATTATGGGAAAGTGTATAGCAATTGCCAATCAAAAAGGTGGAGTAGGTAAGACAACTACATCTATCAACTTGTCAGCTGCTTTAGCAGAAAAAGGCAAGAAAGTATTGGTTATCGATGCCGATCCTCAGGGTAATACCACCAGTGGCTTTGGCATTGAGAAGAACGAAGTAGATAATACAATATATGAGCTTCTTTTAGGAGAGTGCTCAGTTAACGACTGCATTATTAAAGATGTAGTTGATGGAGTATCAATCATACCCTCCAACGTAAATCTTGCAGCAGTCGAAATAGAATTATTAGATGCAGATAAAAAAGAATTCGTATTAAAGAAGGAAATCGATTGGGTTAAGGATTCTTTCGATTATATTATCATCGACTGTCCTCCTTCACTTAGTATGTTAACTATCAATGCTATGACAACAGCTGATTCTATATTGGTACCTATCCAGTGTGAATATTACGCATTGGAAGGATTAAGTCAGCTGATTCATACCGTTAATCTTGTAAAAGAAAGATTAAATCCGGACCTTTCAATTGAAGGTGTGGTATTTACCATGTATGATGCGAGAACAAATCTTTCCATGCAGGTAGTTGAAAATGTAAAGAGTGTTCTCAAACAGAGAATCTACGAAACAGTTATACCCAGAAATATAAGACTTGCAGAAGCTCCCAGCTTTGGAATGCCTATCAATAAATATGATCCAAAATCAGCAGGTGCGGAAGCATACGCAACTTTAGCAGCAGAAATTATTAACGCACGATAAGGAGATTAATATGGCTGTCAAGAAAAACGGATTAGGAAAAGGACTGGATTTACTTATACCCTCTGTTCAGCAGGATACAATTGTTGAAAAAGAAATTGAAAAATCAGCTGATGGCGAAGAGGTAACCGTTGTAAAGATTACGATGGTTGAGCCAAACAGAGAACAGCCTCGTAAGAATTTTGATGAGGATGCCCTGGATGAATTAGCTGAGTCCATTAAACAGTATGGATTACTTCAGCCTATTCTTGTACAGGATAGAAAAGATCACTATGAAATAATTGCCGGTGAGCGTAGATGGAGAGCCGCAAGAAAAGCAGGTTTAAAAGAAGTACCGGTAATCATCAGAAACTATTCCGATTTAGAGATAGTAGAAATATCTTTAATAGAAAATATCCAGCGTGAAAACCTGAATCCTATTGAAGAAGCCTTAGCTTATAAACGACTCCTTGAAGAGTTTAATTTAAAGCAGGATGAAGTAGCGGAGCGTGTATCTAAAAACAGAACCACCGTTACCAACTCAATCAGATTACTTAAGCTTTCCGAAAAGGTTCAGCAGATGGTAATCAACGAAATGATCTCAACCGGTCACGCAAGAGCCCTTCTTGCTGTAGAGGATCCTGAGGAACAATATATTCTGGCTCAGAGAGTATTTGACGAAAAGTTATCAGTAAGAGATATAGAAAAAATCGTCAAAGAAATGAGCAAGCCCGCTAAGCCCAAAAAGGAAGAAAACAAAGAGTTGAATATCTTCTATGAGAGCATGGCCGAAAAATTAAAAACATCTCTCGGTACCAAAGTATCTATTTCAGGTAAGGGTAACGGCGCCGGCAAGATAGAAATAGAATTCTACTCCAATGATGAGTTAGACAGAATCTATGACAAGATAAAATAATTAAGGAGATAAAAATGGAATCCAATATATTAAACTCTCTTGGTTTATCAAATATTGATCCCGGTATATATGTAATAGCATTGCTGGGACTTGTATTGGTTCTTTTTATAATAAGCATTTCGACGGCAGTTAAGTTATGTAAACTAAAAAAGAGATATCTTCGCTTTACAGCCGGAAAGGATGCTAAAAGCCTTGAAAAAGAGATCGGGAGCCTTTTTGTTGAGAACGAAGCTTTAAGAGATACAGTGGACAGAAACAAAAAAGATATCCGTGTTCTTTATAAGAGAATGGAAAATGCCTTCCAGAAAGTTGGAGTCGTTAAATACAACGCATTTGCCCAGATGGGTGGAGAATTAAGCTTTTCAATTGCACTTCTTGATGAAAGAAATGATGGCTTCATTCTTAATTCCGTTCATGGAGGTGAAGGCTGCTATACCTACACCAAAAAAATAAAGAATGGAAAATGCGATCTTCAGCTTGGAGAGGAAGAGCAAAAAGCCTTGAATATAGCTATGGGAGTATAGCTATTCGACAGGGGAAACAGGAGAACAATAATGAAACTATGCAAGATTGATGATTTGGTCGGAACCGAGAAGCTTGCAAGACCCATTATGACTTCTAACTATCAGGAATTACTTGCTATCGGAACAATACTTAAACCTGAATATGTGGAGAAGATAAAGCAGCTAGGTATTGACGAAGTTTTTATTGAAGACAAACGACTGGAGCCGAAACAGGTTGCCATCTTAAAAGAGGATGTTGAAGATCTGTTTAAGGAAAAAGTCCGTTCTGTTTTAGAAAGACATGTTTACAATGATTCTTCAGAACTTGAAGAACTGGCAACAACCGCGGACAACATAATAACAGAGATCTTAGATAATGAAGAAGTTCTGACTCAGATTTACGATATTATGGAGCGATCCGCCGATATATATGAGCATTCTATCAGTGTTTGCTCCATTTCAACTTTGGTTGCGCTTAAATTAAAATTGGACCGTGCAGAGGTACACGATCTGGCGGTGGCATCAATTTTCCACGACATCGGATTACGTTATTTTGATTTCAATTATTCAAATGTCAACGTAGATGAAATGGGAAATCATGAAAAAGAAGAATACCTTAAACACCCTGCTTACGGTTATTCAGCCATAGAAAAGGCAGGTTGGCTTTCAGAGAATGCAAAAGAAATCATATTTGAGCATCATGAGCGTCTTGATGGTTCAGGGTATCCCTTGAAAAAAACGAGGTTCAGTTTGAGCTCAAAGATTCTGCAAGCAGCGGAAGCTTTTGACGAAATGATCTGTGGAATAGGATTCAGACGTGCCAGAGTTTATGAAGCCGTTGAGTATTTGAAGATTTCATCAAGAGTCAAATTTGATGAAGAAGTAGTGGCTGCATTGCTGGAATTTACCGCGGTCTACCCTGCCGGTACCATCTGTATGTTAAATACCGGCGAACTCGGCGTGGTAATAAGTCAGAACAAAGGATTTCCCGAGAGACCGGTTTTGCGACTTGTAAAGAATAAAGACGGAGAACAGATTACGGAAGAAATAACTTGTGACCTTATAGAGGTTCATAATGTATATATTGAAAAGGTTATCATGTAGGAAAGGAGTCTACAGTAATGATAGACATAAAGTTTTTAAGAGAGAATCCTGATGCGGTAAAAGAAAACATCAAGAAAAAATTCCAGGATGAAAAGCTTCCTCTTGTTGATGAAGTAATCGAACTGGACGAAAAGAGAAGAAAAGCTCAGCAGGAAGCCGACGAATTAAAGGCTAATAAGAATAAGCTTTCCAAACAGATCGGTGCGTTAATGGCTCAGGGCAAAAAAGAAGAAGCTGAAGAAATTAAGAAGCAGGTTGCTCTCGATGCAGAAAAGCTTGTAAAGCTTGAAGAAGCGCAGAAGGAATATGAAGAGAAACAGTTAAAGATCATGATGGTAATTCCAAATATCATCGATCCTTCTGTTCCCATCGGTAAAGATGATTCCGAAAACGTGGAAATCAAGAAATACGGAGAACCCGTTGTTCCTGATTTTGAAATTCCCTATCATACTGATATTATGGAAAAACTCAACGGCATTGACTTAGACAGCGCAAGAAAAGTTGCCGGAAACGGATTTTATTATTTAATGGGTGATATTGCAAGACTTCACTCCGCAGTAATTTCTTATGCAAGAGATTTCATGATCGACAGAGGCTTCACATATTGCGTACCTCCCTTCATGATCAGATCCAATGTAGTAACCGGTGTAATGAGCTTTGCCGAAATGGATGCCATGATGTATAAGATTGAAGGCGAAGATTTATACTTAATCGGTACCAGTGAACACTCCATGATCGGTAAGTTCATCGATACAATTACACCCGAAGCAAATCTTCCATTGACACTTACCAGCTATTCACCCTGCTTCAGAAAAGAAAAAGGTGCGCATGGTATAGAAGAGCGTGGTGTATACAGAATTCACCAGTTCGAAAAACAGGAAATGATCGTTGTATGTAAGCCTGAAGAATCACCCATGTGGTTTGATAAATTGTGGCAGAATACCGTAGATTTATTCAGATCAATGGATATTCCCGTAAGAACCATCGAGTGTTGTTCCGGTGACCTTGCTGACTTAAAGGTTAAGTCCTACGATGTAGAAGCTTGGTCTCCCAGACAGAAGAAGTATTTCGAAGTAGGTTCCTGCTCCAACCTCGGTGACGCTCAGGCAAGAAGACTTAAGATAAGAGTTAAGGGTGAAAACGGAAACTATTTTGCTCATACACTCAATAATACTGTAGTTGCTCCTCCCAGAATGTTAATTGCTTTCCTGGAGAATCACTTACAGGCAGACGGATCCATCACGATTCCTGAAGTATTACAGCCTTATATGGGCGGAAAGAAAGTAATCAAATAAATCGTAGAAGAGGAATTGCCTATGCATAGGTATTTTCAAGCAATCGGTTTTAGTAATCTTAATAATAAAAAAGATCTGATGAAACTGGTAAAAGGCGTTGTAGATAACGACTATACGACTTTTAAGACAGCATCCGTGGGCGACATTCTTTATGCGGATTATATAAAAGAATTTGCTCCCGGAATGGGAATAGTTATATCAGGTGAATTAGATAACGGTAACGAGTTTGATTACGATTACTGCTTCCCTTATGTTGAGGGAAGCAGGGTCGCTTCTAAAGAAAAGTCGGTAATTGCCCGCCACTCAGATAAAATTTCTTTTGCAGGGATCTGCGAAGACAGCCGAGTCGGAATCTCCATGATCTATTATTTAATGGATCGGATCGATTATCTGGTGCATCATGATTTTGCAAAAGAACATGAAGTAAAAAAGAATCTGATTTTATCAGGTTTGTCCTTGCAAGGTACCATCATGATGCCTATAATAAAGAACGAGGCTGAAAAATCGGATCTTGAAGAGAAAGATAAAAAGCGATATTTGTTGATAGAAGCAGCGCGGATGGGCGATGAAGATGCACTCGAAACCTTGACTCTTGATGATATGGATTTCTATTCCACCATCACCCAAAAAGTGAAGAAGCATGATGTTTACTCCCTCGTGGATTCTTCCTTTATGCCTTACGGAATGGAATGCGATCAATATTCTGTTCTTGGTGAGATTACTGAGCTTACAGAGCTTGAAAATTCCATTACAAAAGAAAAGGTCTACAAATTAACTGTAGAATGTAACGGTGTTCCCATCGTAATATGCATAAATAAAAAAGATTTATTCGGAGAACCTGCAATCGGACGACGTTTTAAAGGTATCATCTGGTTGTTAGGAAGACTTGCAGATAAAAGCTCTCATAGTTAAATGGATATAACGGGCCCCTCCTAAGGGTCTGTTGCTGGTTCGATTCCGGCTGGGAGCGTAAAAAAGAACATGCCTAAAGCATGTTCTTTTTATTTTAAATCTTAAATATACAATTACAGTATTTTCGTAGTAAACTCACCTGCATCAAGAATCCCGGTTGCAAGACCATCATAGAAATCAGGCTCGTGGCAGACCATAAGTATGCTTCCCTTATAAGCCTTAAGTGCTCTTTTAAGTTCAGCCTTTGCATCTACATCAAGGTGATTGGTAGGTTCATCCAAAACCAATAAATTACTTTCACGATTTATAAGCTTACATAGGCGGACTTTAGCCTGCTCACCACCGCTTAATACTCTCACAAGAGATTCGATATGCTTTGTGGTGAGGCCGCACTTCGCTAGAGCGGAGCGCACTCCATATTGTGAAAAGCCGGGGAATTCATTCCAGATTTCCTCTATACAGGTGGTCTTAATGTTTTGATCCATTTCCTGCTCAAAATAGCCAATTGATAAATAGTCACCAAGAGTAACAGAGCCGGAAAGGGAAGGGATAAGACCGAGTATACTCTTAAGCAGGGTAGTCTTACCTATACCATTGGCGCCCGTGATCACTATCTTTTCATTTCTTTCCATGGAAATGTTTAAAGGTTTCGATAAAGGTTCATCATAACCGATTACAAGGTCGTGAGTCTCAAAAAGAATACGACTGGGAGTCCGCGCTTCTTTAAAATTAAATTCAGGCTTGGGTTTTTCCTGTGCAAGCTCGATAACATCCATCTTATCAAGCTTCTTCTGGCGGGACATAGCCATATTTCTTGTGGCTACGCGGGCTTTGTTTCTCGCGACGAAATCCTTAAGATCCGCAATTTCTTTTTGCTGCTTGTTATAAGCTGCTTCAAGCTGAGATTTTTTCATCTCATATACTTCCAGGAATTTATCGTAATCACCTACATAACGGTTCAGTTCGCGATTGTCCATGTGATATATAAGATTCACAACGGAATTTAAAAAGGGAATATCATGAGAGATTAATATAAAAGCATTCTCATAATCATTTAAATAGCGCTTAAGCCAATCGATATGTTCTTTATCAAGATAGTTGGTTGGTTCATCAAGAAGAAGAATATCCGGCTTTTGAAGTAACAGCTTAGCCATTAAAAGCTTGGTTCGCTGGCCGCCGCTTAATTCAGTCACATCCTTATCAAGCCCTAAATCCAAAAGTCCCAAAGCTCTTGAAACTTCCTCAATCTTAGAATCTATAAGATAAAAATCGTGATGATCAAGAAGCTCTTGAATGGTTCCAAGCTCTTCCATATACTGATTCAGCTCATCTTCGGTCGCATCTCCCATTTTGTCGCATATCTCATTCATTTTCTTTTCCCAATCAAAAAGAAAATCAAATGCGGATTTCAGTACATCACGAAGGGTCATGCCTTTATTTAAAACAGTATGCTGGTCTAAATAGCCGACTCTCACATTCTTGGCCCATTCAATAGTACCTTCATCGGGCATAAGATTCCCGGTAATGATATTCATAAAAGTGGACTTACCTTCGCCGTTGGCGCCGATAAGTCCGATATGTTCACCTTTGAGTAAACGGAAGGAGACATTTTCAAAAATCGCTCTGTCTCCAAATCCGTGAGTCAGATTTTCAACATTTAAAATACTCAAGCCATGTCCTCCTTAGGGGGCATCTTAGAATAAAGAAGTTTAAGTGTAATAGGTGTAAGGATAGAAGATGTAATGATAAGCAAAATAACAGCAGTAAAATATACAGGAGAAAGAAGTCCTACCGCAAGTCCTTTCTGAGATACGATAAGTGCGACTTCACCTCTTGTCATCATGCCAACACCAATTTTAAGAGAATCGGCCCAGCTGAATTTAAGGATCTTAGCCATCAGACCGCAGCCTACGATCTTACAAAGAAGTCCTACAAGCACAAAGCAGAATGAAAACAGTAAAATAGAAAGGTTCAATTCGCTTATGTCTGTTTTAAGACCGATACTTGCAAAGAAAATGGGGCCGAAAAGCATATAGGAGTTAATATCCATTTTTTCGGCAATATATTCGGAATCTCTGATGTTACAAAGAATGATACCTGCAACATAAGCACCGGTAATATCTGCAATGCCGAAATACTTTTCAGCAAGATAAGCAAAAGCAAAACAGATCGCAAGACCCATAATGGGAATTCTTCTTGTGTGAGGATAGCGGGCATCGATAAATTTAAATATCTTATATATAATGAAGCCTGCACCTACCGAGAATACAAAGAAGAGTAAAGTATCAAGTATAACTTTTGAGGGGCTTGTGGAAGCACCGTTAAAACCGATCACGATGGTAAGGACGATAATACCGATAACATCGTCGATAATGGCGGAACTAAGAATCGTGGTTCCGAGAAGGCCTTTTAAATGCCCCATTTCACGTAATGCCTGAACGGTGATACTTACGCTGGTGGCTGTAAGGATCACACCTATAAACACAGCTTTATAGAATTCAAGAGTTCCGATCGCAGCGAATCCGTAAAAGGCACCATATAAAAGTGTACCGCCAAGTAGTGGCACAAACACACCTGCTATGGCAATGAAGGTCGCCTTTATACCTGTTTTCATAAGATCACGAAGATTTGTCTCAAGGCCGGCGCTGAACATAAGAAGTATTACGCCGATTTCCGCCATCTGATTAAGAAAATCACTCTGGGAAACGATTCCCAGAATACTGGGGCCAATAAGAAGACCCGCAATTATTTCTCCCACAACCTGTGGAGCCTTTAATTTACGGGCTAATATACCAAATACTTTAGCAGCGATCACAATAATCGCAAGATCTCTGAAAATAACAAAAGATTCCATTTAATCACCTTCTATAAATTAATACATGCAACTCGTATTGTATCATGAAAAATATATAAATCAAGCGAAGGTAAACCTCTTACTTACGCTTCTTTTCCTTTTTCTGTCGCTCTGCACGATTAATTATAGACTGCGCTTCTTCATTTTCTATTAACTTCTTGGTTTTTACAGCAAAGAACCGTCCGTCTTCAGACTTTCTTATACGGATCTTACTTTTTACAAAACCATGCTTAGGGCAAAAAGAAAGTCCTAAATAAAATTTATTGTTGGGTGTAAAAGGCTTTACTATTTTTTTGGAAGGTCTGATGCATTTATAACAATTTATATCCTTGACTTCCTTATCGGAAAGAAGGGTAAATCTGGAGGAGAAGGTTCTCGAGATATATTTCTCATAATCGCTGAAGGAAGCATGGATCTCCGAAGCCTTATTCTTGGGAGGCACAAAGTTGTCATAGGAATAATGCTTAAATGTTTCTTCTTCCTTAAGATAAGCAAATACCTTGGCAGTGTAATAGGCGTCGCTGAAAGCACGATGGAAAGGGATATCCTTTTCGATATTAAGAATATCCACAACGGTTTCAAGGGCTTTTCTTTCTTTTACCTTGTCACACTCAATTGCATAAAGCTTCTGGGCATCATAAAAAGGAAGGGGTCCGTCACTTAAGGGCTTGAAGCCATAGTAAACCATGTTTCGCTGAAGCTCTAAAAGATCCAAAGGTCCCCAGGTCACAAAGATATAATCGGAACCGCACCAACTTAAGAAGTCGGACATAACTTCTTTAAAGGGGCGCTCATGAGCAAGCTCCTGCATCTTTAAATGCACCAGCTTACCTGTCATGTAATGCATTGTGTTATAGATCTGAGGCTTAATGAGCTGTGAGAACTGATCTATCATTACACGATCGCTATTAAGTTTAACGGCGCCGATCTCAATAATTTCAAAAGGTATTTTTTCATTGGTGCCGGGAACAGTGCTGGACTGATTCCATTCAAGGTCAAATACTATATAATTCAATATGTTTTCCTTCCACAAACTTGTGTTATAATTGTAAGGATTTTAAAGTATGTTTGTCAATGAAATAAAAATCTGAAAGGGAATTACATGAGAGAGATTTCTGTGGATAAAGTAACCGAAAAGGTTAAAGCCATGTGTATAAAGGCCAATCACTTTCTTTCTTCCGACATGGAAGGCGCACTTCTTTCTTCTATAGAAAAAGAAGAATCAGAGCTCGGAAAAAAGGTCTTGTGCCAGTTAAGAGAAAACCTTGAAATTGCAGGAAGCGATATGATCCCAATCTGCCAGGATACAGGAATGGCAGTGGTATTTATAAAAGTTGGAATGGATGTGCACTTTACAGGGGGTTCTTTGGAGGATGCCATCAACGAAGGCATCAGACAGGGCTATACCGAGGGCTTTTTAAGAAAGTCCGTTGTGAAGGATCCCATCGAAAGAGTTAATACCGGTGATAACACTCCGGGAGTGATCCATTATGAGATCGTGCCCGGTGACTCTGTTGAAATCACACTTGCACCCAAGGGCTTCGGAAGCGAAAACATGAGTCGTGTGTTTATGCTTAAACCTGCCGACGGTATAGAAGGTGTTAAAAATGCCATTGTGACAGCTGTAAAAGAAGCAGGTCCCAATGCCTGTCCTCCCATGGTAGTGGGCGTAGGTATCGGCGGCACCTTTGAAAAATGTGCGCTTTTAGCTAAAAAGGCATTGTTACGTCCCATGGATGAATACTCAGAGATTCCCTATGTAAAAGAACTTGAAAAAGAAGTGCTTGATGAAATAAATAAATCCGGCATCGGTCCCGGCGGCCTTGGGGGAGTTATTACCGCATTAAAGGTTAATATTCTTACATATCCCACCCATATCGCAGGTCTTCCCGTCGCTGTTAATATATGCTGTCACGTAAACAGACATGTGACTGAAGTATTATAGGAGGGGCCATGGATAAATATATTTCTTTACCTATTTCAAAAGAAGATGCAAAGAATTTAAGAGCGGGTGACTATGTTTATCTCACCGGAGTGCTTTATACCGCAAGAGATGCTGCTCATAAAAGAATGGACGAGAGCCTGAAGGAAGGAAAAGATCTTCCAATCGATATTAAAGGGACCACGATCTATTACATGGGACCAAGCCCCGCCAGAGACGGACGCCCCATAGGTTCCGCAGGTCCCACAACTGCAAGCCGTATGGATAAGTATGCGCCAAAGCTTTTGGATATGGGCATGATCGGTATGGTCGGAAAAGGAAAAAGAAGCGATGAAGTAAAGGCAGCCATTGTACGAAACGGAGCAGTTTATTTTGCTGCTGTAGGCGGAGCCGGAGCTCTTTTATCAAAGGCTATAAAATCTTCGGAAGTAGTGGCCTATGACGACTTGGGAACCGAAGCCATTAGAAAGCTTGAAGTTTCGAACTTCCCCGTAATAGTTGTTATGGATTCTGAAGGAAACAATCTGTACGAAACAGCAAGAGCGGAATTTGAGAGGAAATAAAAATGCGAATTGCATTGATGGTGGCTAAGCTTTTTTATGTGGTGCCTTACTTTTTAATCAAACTCATCAGATATGCTAAAAAGGGACAACACAAAGAAGCCTACGCTTTTATAAGAAAAATGTGCATAAGAGCCAACAAGGCAGGGCGGGTAAAAATAGAAGGTTCCGGCATGGAGAATATTCCTTCAGAAAACGGATTTATTCTATTTCCCAATCATCAGGGAATGTTTGATGTATTGGCAATGCTTGAAACCTGCGAAGCCCCTTTTTCCATAATATATAAGAAAGAAATAAAGGATATTATTTTAGTAAAGCAGATATTTGATGCACTTAAAGCAATACCTTTAGATCGTGAAGACTTAAGACAAAACTTAAATGTTATTCATGAGATGACTTTCAGAGTTGAAAACGGAGAGAATTTCGTGATCTTCGCTGAAGGCACCAGAAGCAAGAACGGAAACCAGCTTAATGAAATGAAGGCCGGAAGCTTCAAAAGCGCGGTTAAAGCCAAATGCCCCATTATTCCCGTGGCGCTTATCGATTCCTTCCGTCCCTTTGATGAAAAATCCATCCGCAAGCTTAAAGTTAAGGTCAATTACTTAAAGCCCCTTCTTTATGAAGAATATAAAGATATGTCTACAAAAGAGATCGCGGAAGAAGTAAAGAAACGAATTGAAGAATGCATAAAGGATCATTCAAGCGACTAAAATGCGAGGTGCCATGAAAATTGTTGTGTTAATGGAAGACGGTATTGGTAAAGGTAATCTTCTTTATGAACACGGCCTTTCTATTTATATAGAAACGAAAGAACATAAGATTTTATTGGATACGGGAAAATCGGAAAAAACGCTGGACAATGCCCGTGCTCTCAATGTGCCTCTTAATGAAGTGGACACTCTGGTGCTGAGCCATGGTCACTACGATCATAGCGGTGGGATACTTTCCTTTTATAAAATAAATCAAAATGCGCGTATTTATATGCGAAGAAATGCCGGAGGCGATTATTATAACGGCGAGCGATTCATAGGAATTGATAAAGAAATCCTTAAGCTTCCCAATATTATCTATACGGATGATTATTTTAAAATAGATGAGAATCTTTTTCTTTTTTCAAAAATAACCGGACGAAGAGAATGGCCTGCAAGTAATAAAATGCTTTCTAAAAAAGAATCAGGTCGCATGCTTTCGGATGATTTTACTCACGAGCAATGTCTGGTGGTAAAAGAAGATGGGAATGAAGTTTTGTTTTCAGGCTGCGCCCACAATGGAATATTAAATATCCTGGACAGATACAAGGACTTTTCCGAAAAAGAAGCAACAGCCGTATTTTCCGGATTTCATATGATGAAAAGCGCGCCCTATGAGAAGGACGAAGAAGCTGTTATTAAAAATATAGGAAAAGAACTAAGGAACAGCAGCACTGTATTTTATTCAGGACACTGTACCGGGGATGCAGCATATTCCATATTAAAAGAAGAAATGCAAGATAATCTCCATAAAATGTATCCCGGTCTTGAAATCATAATATAAAAACAAAAACCCGAGATCGAGGAATAAAATCCTCCGCGTCCCGGGCTTTTATATTTAAATGATCAAATACCGAGTATTCTTGCAACTCTGAGTATACCGAGCTGAGTTTTGGCATCGTTAATGTTTCCTGCCATGATTTCTTTTAACATATCTTCAATGGGAACAAGAGATACATCCAAAAACTCATCGGAATCAAGGTTCTGAGTCCCCTTGTGTAAATCTCTTGCCATAAAAAGGGTGATGGCTTCGTCGGAATAAGCGGGAGCAGGGTAGAAAACACCAAGATCGGTCCAGGTATCCGCAGTATATCCCGTTTCTTCTTTTAATTCACGTTTAGCTGCAAGCAAAGGATCTTCTTTTTTTGAATCAAGCTTTCCTGCAGGAATCTCAGTTATTACTTTATCTACGGGATATCTGAACTGCCGTTCCATAACAAGCTTATTGTCATCGGTGACAGCTACTATGCAGACCGCCCCCACGTGGCGGATAAGCTCTCTTGTAGCAGGCATATTATTAGGAAGAAGAATATTATCCTTTATAATATGTAAGATATCACCATCAAAGATTTCTCTGGTAGAAACATGAGTTTCTTTTAATCGTTCTAATTCTTTCATGGCATCTCCTCTATTTTAAGTTCTTTAAGGTCTCAAAAAGTTCAAGGTCGGAAGAAGTCACCTTGATATTGGTATCAACCACCTTACCGTCAGGATAGGTAAAAGAAACCGCGATAACAGTACCTTCTTTTATCTCGCTGTTTTTGACTGCATTTAAAAACAAGGGAAACTTGGGATGATTGGCAGTAAAGGTTCCCCAGGCATTTTTAATTTTCATGATCATTTCTAACTGGTTCATTGTGTTACCTCCAAAATATATCAAAAATTAGTATAGCATAAAAACAAAACATGTTGACAAATATAATAATGCTTTGCTACAATGTTCCTTGCTGAAAAGCGCACATACGAATCATAGGAATTCAGACTGGAGAAATACTCAAGAGGCTGAAGAGGCGCCCCTGCTAAGGGTGTAGGCCGGGCAACCGGCGCGAGGGTTCAAATCCCTCTTTCTCCGCTAAACCGTCGGACATAGAGTTCGGCGGTTTTTTGTTATATTAAAATTTATAAATGCGTAACAAAAATGCATGAAGTTTTATAAAAATATAAGCATTCAGAGTGTCGTGTGGGATTTAATGTAGCGGTGAATTGTGATATCATGATGCTAATCTTAATCAAGGGAGGAACGACATGGATATTACTTATATAATAATGGTGTTACCGGCGGTTCTTTTTGCAATGTGGGCGCAGAGCTATGTAAAGAGTACTTTTAAAAAGTACAGTAAAGTAGGAAATGTTAACGGACTCACAGGCGCAGAGGCCGCAAGAAAGATCCTTCAGATGAGCGGCATATATGATGTGTCCATAGAAAATATTGCAGGAAACCTGACCGATCACTACGATCCAAGAGATAAAAAAGTAAGACTCTCTGACAGCACCTATAATTCCACATCTGTAGCTGCGATAGGCGTAGCGGCTCACGAAGTAGGACATGCGATCCAGCATGCGGAAGGATATGCTCCATTAACAATAAGAAATGCAATTATACCTGCTACCAACATAGGAAGTAAGCTTTCCATACCGTTGATCCTGTTGGGATTGTTCTTAACCGGGCTTGGGGAGCAATATATATTGGTAGCCTATATAGGTGTATTGTGCTTTGCTCTTTCTACATTATTTCAGTTATTAACTCTTCCCGTGGAATTTAACGCAAGCCATAGAGCGCTTAATATATTGGAAACAAGCAATATGCTATATGACAATGAGTTAAAAGGCGCTGGAAAAACCTTAAGGGCAGCAGCTTTAACATATGTAGCTGCACTGGCAGTTTCATTAATGCAATTATTCAGATTGTTGCTTATTGTAGGCGGCGGCGGATCAAGAAGAAGAAGATAACTCTAAATATTGTATATTATATAAGAAGAAACACATTATATACTGATGTGTAAAGGCTAAAAAAGGCCGTAAATAAAGGGTTTTCAAAAAAATAGAAAAAACCTTAAAAATCCTGTTGACAGTGAAATGAAATAATGATAAATTAAAGTTCCACCGCGTAAAACCGGTGGAATTTTTACGAAAAAAAAGTAAAAAATAAGTCTTGACGAGTCAAGTACAACGTGATAATATATCAACGTTGCGGACTTAAAGAGATGCAACACAGAACCTTGATAATCAAACAACAATGCAACCCTGAAAATCTTTTTGAATTTCAGAAGTGTGAGAAAACACACTATAAAAAAACTCCTAAAAACAGTAAACGGGATAGAAAAGCCAGAAGCG